>Ga0080006_1083178_pt1 | contig 143612 bp, 131 predicted proteins | sample RS3BMetagenome_FD_69209 | JGI IMG/M metagenome (GOLD analysis project Ga0080006, IMG submission 69209) | Ferric oxide microbial mat and aquatic microbial communities from Rainbow Spring, Yellowstone National Park, USA - RS3B (SPADES... ...
CACTTAGCTCTTCAACGTCCCTAACCTTTGTAAGCTTTAAGCCTCCTTTAAGGCTAATTGCTTTCATCTAGATTCACCTCCTTTTTCTTGACTCCTTATCCCAATCCCATCCTCCCTTACACCTACATCCTATGCCCTAAGCTATATCGTTTAATTCCGAACGTATACCCAATTTTGTGTATGTAAATTTACTGAGGGTATAAAGAAATTACCTAGGTGTTTTGTGCAATTTTATATGCCACTTTAAGAATTTATTTGAAATATACCAATGATTAGATGCTCTTGCGCAAATTATAAGGTAGGCAAAAATCGCTTACTTGAGGAAACCTAAAGAGTATGGAGTAATTTAATTTACTACTCTGTCGAAATGGCTTGTTCCATCTGTAGTCTGGTCGGCACAACCTTCCCGAAGCACTCTCGATAATTTTCCAACTCGTATTTAACCATTTGCATTTCATCATATTGTTCTGTGCGTTTAAGTTCGTCAATGTATGCTTCAAGAAGTTCTCTTAAGTTTTGCTCGTCATTTTCGTCTACTGGGACTAGAGCAACCTTTGCCCCTTTAGCCAGTCGTGATTTTAGGAAATCGATTGTAAGTCCCGCTTGTGGGTCGACTCTGAGATATACAACGCCGCCTGTCATACCGGAGCACAGCCAAGGGCCTGGGTCCCCCAGCACGACGGCCCTGCCATTTGTCATATATTCGAAACCAAAACCTTTGATATTTGCATCTAGTGCACCGAAGCTATGTCCATTCTTAGATATTCGTGCTGGTCTCCCGCCGATAACGACACTAGCGCCAGAGAGCCTTATGCCTGCGCGTGAGTCGGCATTACCCTGAACGATGAAAAAACCCCTTTGCGCGCCGTATGCGAAGGACTTACCAACGGAGCCATCTACCCATTTTCCGTACTTATTGCGGGCCTTCATAACCACGATTTTCCCACCAAATGCAGCTTTTCCGACACCGTCTTGAGCTCCACCTTCGATTCGTACATCAACACCGTCAACATTAAACGCACAAAAGCCATTTCCTGCAACTGAGCCTTTTTCGAACTCTATTAATGCTTGTTGTAGTCCGTTTTTACCTTCGAATTTTCTGCGGGTTATTTCACCTGCAAGGTACGTACCGAGCGCTCTATCATTGGCGCTTGCCCTTATCCCTCTTTTTACAAATGTGCCACTGCCTTTATCTACATGCTCTATTACTTCTCGGGCTAACTTTTCAGTAAGCCCGCGTATAGGCCCCCTAAGAGGGGCTGGACAAAATTGTTGTGCGTCAGGTAGCGAAAGCTTATAACTTTCGAAATCCTGCCATATAGTCGATAGATCAAGGCTGTGTATTTCTCTAGTGTGCTCTAGAAGATCAACACGACCTACCAGATCTTGGGTCCTTTTCGCTCCTAAGCTTGCAGTTATTTCTTTAATCTCATGTCCTAATGCCTGGAAAAAGTTACACAAGTGTTCCACTGCATAGTCAAATTGCCTTGGCACAAAATGTTTTACGCCTCTAGCGGCAGCTTCTTCCCATGTCTCGAGCTGGGTGGCAATGCCAACATGGCAGGTATCTAGTTGACAGCCTCTACAGATAGTGCACCCAATGGCAACCATTGCAAGGGTGCCGAAACCTACCCGATTGGCCCCAAGACATATCATCTTTACAACGTCGTATCCAGTTTTCATTCCGCCATCGCACCATATCTCCACGCGATCGCGTATTCCAGCTTGAAGTAATGCTTTGTGGGCTTCTATTACCCCAATCTCCGCAGGCAGTCCAACATGTTTTAAAGCGTGTTTCCGTGCGGCTCCTGTCCCGCCATCAAATCCACTCAGGTTTATAAAATCAGCACCTGCTTTGGCAATACCTACAGCAATTATTCCAATTCCAGGTACAACCGGGACCTTGACCGCAACTTTGCAATTAGGATTGGCTGTTTTTATTTCTTCAATAATTTGACCAAGATCTTCAATTGAGTAAATATCGTGATTATTTGAGGGCGATATTAGATCTACTCCTTGTGTTGCGTTACGCGCTGCTGCTACCTTTGCGGACACCTTTGAACCAGGTAAGTGTCCGCCTTCTCCAGGCTTTGCGCCTTGACCTATCTTAATTTCTACGTAATTAGAGGAATTCACCAAATCTGCGTTTACGCCAAAACGTCCTGAGGCCACTTGTTGTCCACGGTTTTTAGGATACTTATGCAACATATCTTTAATCTCGCCGCCTTCTCCATTCATGCACAAGATGTTTAAGCGATAGGCAGCTTCGGCATATGCTCTAAAGGCTATTTCACCCTGGGATCCAAAGGACATTGAACTTATGAGAAATGGGAAGCTATGTTCACCCACACTGGTATCTACTATTTGTGGATCTACGTTGGTTGCAACTTCTTTAAAGTCCAAAAGATGGCGTATTGAAATCGGGTTGGTCTGTTCAAGAGCACGTACTTTATCCGAGTAAGCGCTATAAGGCCCTTTACCTTGTGCTGCCTCCCACGCAGGTTTCCAGACAAATGGGAAAAAGTGAAAGGTTTTTGGTGGCTTAGCCGGCTGGTCAGATTCTACAAGTTCAGTACGTTGGTCTGAATCTAGATCAAGTTCGGCAAATCCAACGCCGGCCTTATCCGATCCGAAATAATTTTGTGTGCCTAACTTTTCTACAAGTTCAGGCTTTAGCCCAATTGATGAAAATACCCTACCATAACCTCTTATTTCATGACTACCAATTGTTGAAATCACTTTTTCTAGCCCTACTCTAAGGGCTTGAATAAGATTAACCAAAAGCTCCTTTTTGTTATCCCCATGCAACTGTTCGAACATTGCGTAAGGATTTACAGCTCCCGCTCCAAGGCCAAGAGCTACGGCTATGTCATGAAGGTTCCTGAGCGATCCTGATCTTAAAATCAGAGAGACTTTTCGCCTAAAGTTCTGATCTCCAGTAGGAAAGGGATGACGCATAAGGGCTAGATCCACAGCACTTACAGCAAGATGTGGATCTACCCATTTGTGGCCATGACGAAATGCCAACACGTCATCTAGAATGATTAGCCTTGCTCCGTCTGCAACTGCAAGTATTGCTTCAGCCTCCATGCGTGCTATTGCATCTTTAGTTGACTCACCTGGGTATCGAACCATATGTATTACTTTGACTCCATGCTTGTCCCTATGGAAAGTTTCTAGGATGTCTTCAAAAAGCATTGTGCCAAGCTTTGCTGCAACTGCCCTGTAGGTTTTTGGAGGAAGGGTAGCGCGGTTCCTTTCGCCCCCAAGCAATATAGGTATAAGGAGCTCCAGTCTGGGCCACATTTCGTCATAGTACCCGCTTATGGGCGGTCTACCGCCTACAACTACTCTTGTAGAAAAATGTTCGATTTCCCTTTCGCGATCGATTGCTGGGTTAGTCACAACAGCGACACTTTCTTTGAAGTAATCCGCAATATTCTGACGGTTCTTAGATAAAGCAGCAAGAGGTCCGTCATATCCCAGCGAGCCAATCTGCTCTTTTCCATTTTCAGCCATCGCCTGGATAAGTTTTACATCTTCTGCTTCCCAACCGAACGCAGCTAACAGCTTTTCTTCCTGTTCTTCTTCTTCAGGCGAGCTCTCTAAAATAACTTCCGGTTGTTCCTCAGCTTCTGATACCGATACCTGGGTGCCTATTTCCAGGTACTTGCGTGCACCGTTAGGTATTGGAATTCGGGCGGAGGCGAGTTCTAGTACGCGTTGTTGTATGTCGGGATAGTACAACAATTCAGTCCCGGTGCTGCGCATTATAACTGCGACTTTCTCGCCAGGAGAAATTGGCCGAGGATCCTCTACTACCTCGTAAGCAGGTAAAAGCACCTTTTCGGACGCAAATATGTAGTTGGTGTCGCTGTGTATTTCCCAAAGCGGCCTAAGTCCTAGAGCGTCTACAGAAAATAAAGCGATATTTTGGTACCTGGAAATTATCGCTGCTGGGCCTTGCGCATACGGGCCCCAAATCTGTCTCATATGCATGTAAAGATCCTGTAGTTCAGGCGTCATCTTTTTGATCTCATTTATAATAGGCGGAAAGATCATTTCCATTGCCTCTAATATATCGAGCCCGCCTCTATGGATCAGCCCACCCAGTGTTCTATTAAGGTCTTGTGAGTCACTGCTGTTAGGTTGGATAGGAATATTTAACAGTATGGCTTGTTCGCGCAGTTTCTTTATGGTATTTATCTCGCCATTGTGCCCAAGCAACGAAAATGGCTGAACTTTGTCATAGGCTGGTTGTGTATTTGTGCTATACCTTGAATGACCCAGCGCAGCCACCGATGTAACTTCCTTGCATGTTAGGTCTTTGTAAAAGCTTGTGAGTTTATCTGGCGAACCTAGTATTTTGTATACAACGGTGGAATTGCTTAACGAAGCTACGTGTAGCGGCAATTTGTCTTCTAACTCAAGCTCTAGTTCAAAAAGTCTTGCAGGTAAGCTGTACAACTCATTCGTAGTTGATTTGCCGCAAATTTGCCAGAAAATAGGCGCATTGCTTTTTCCTCGTGGCCCAAGGCAATTCATATCGATATCCCCTGGTAGGGCTAGCAATATATCAAGGTTCCATTTAGATGCGAGTTGTTTTAAAGCATCTATGGAGTACTCTTCCTTTCCGACAGTAATAAAAAGATGACCTACAAAGAAATCCTCACTGTAAGCTAATTCTTCTGGTAGTTTTGCTGACCTTAATCGTTCAGCCCATAAGTTGCGTGGTATATCTATCATGATACCGCACCCATCGGCTTCGCCATCTATTTCGCCAGCACGATGTCTCATGGTAACAAGGGCTGCGATTGTGTCATTAATAGTTGATCTTGTAGGTCTACCGTTCTTGTCTATAATGGCTACAAGAGCACAACTATCGTGCTCTTCTAAATGTGTATCGAGCATAACTAAACACCACGCATTCGAACAACAACTTATTAAGGCAATATACTTAACTTCTTTCTGCTTTATGGGCTACATCGACATGCTTAATGTGACTTGGACACTATAATATCACACAAGCGGCCAATAACTTCTTGTAATCCATTTTAAAGGTATTTTCAAGCGGTTGCTAGGGCTTATTCCGATAATATGAGTTTTGTGGCTTCTATTATAGCGCTTTAGATCGGAGGCGGTATATGGCTGATTACGACATATTGATAATTGGTGCAGGGCCGGGTGGATATGTGGCAGCGATACGAGCTGCCCAGCTGGGTGCAAAGGTTGGAGTTGTCGAGCGGGCTGAGGCAGGTGGTACTTGTCTTAACATTGGATGCATCCCTACCAAGGCTCTACTGGAATCGACAGATGTTTACCATCGCATACTACACTCTCAAGATTTTGGTATTGTGCTGCAGGGAAGTGCAACTGTAGATTGGCAGACAATGCAGACTAGGAAGGAACAAATTGTTCAAAGATTGCGAAAAGGTGTGGAATTGTTGCTTTCCTCTAGGAGTGTAGACCTTATACGGGGAGATGCACGCATAAAGCAAAAAGGTGTGGTCGAAGTGGGCAATCAGGAGATTTCTGCAAGAAACGTAGTAATAGCTACAGGTTCCTCGCCTGGATTTCCACCGTTTAAAGGTAGTGACATATGCTATACCTCTGATGATCTTTTGGAAATAGACTATGTCCCTAAAAGCATGATCATCGTTGGTGCCGGAGTAGTAGGCATGGAGTTTGCAACGTTATTCTCTACGCTGGGCACAAAAGTGCTTGTACTTGAGCTGTTGGATAGGATCCTTATGCCGTTAGACATCGAAGCCGCTACCATGTTTCAAAGATATGCACAAAGATCCGGGATTGACATAAAGCTTAAAGCTAACGTACAAAGTGTAGAGGAAAGCGGCGACGGGTATAAGGTGGAATATTCGCATAATGGTCAGCAGTATACAGATTATGCGGATGTGGTACTTGTTGCAGCAGGACGTCTGCCAGTGACCGAGGGTATAGGCCTTGAGTCGATTGGAGTTGAAACCCAAAAAGGCTTTATTAGGGTTAACAAGAAGCTTCAAACCAATGTGGAAAATACCTACGCTATAGGCGATGTCAATGGCTTAATGATGCTAGCGCATGCTGCGTCCTATCAAGGAGAGGTGGCTGTCGCTAATGCTCTTGGTGGCGATTTAACTTATGATTTAAGTTCGGTACCTGCATGCATATATACAAACCCAGAAATTGCGTATGTGGGTCTGTCAGAAGAAAAAGCTGCCGAAAGGTATGGAGATATCAAAGTTGGCAAATTCCCGCTAACTGCTAACGGTAGATCCATGATCTTAGGTAATACCAATGGCTTTGCAAAAATAATTGCAGCGCCTGACGGTAAGGTTGTGGGAGTTGTTCTTATGGGCCCGAGGGCAACAGATATGATAGCAGAAGCTGCAGTATGTATTAAGCATGGTATCAGCGCAAAAGAATTATCTGAGGTGGTACATCCTCATCCAACGGTTTCAGAAGTGATTATGGAAGCAGCTATGGATGTGAGTGGTATGGCTATACACATTCCGCCAAGGGCTAGAACTTACTGACTTTTATGCGTTGACGCGGAAGTAAACAATATCTCCATCCTGGATCACGTAATCTTTTCCTTCTAGCTTACATCTACCGTTTTCTCTTGCAGCTTCGAATGAGCCATAGTTTAAAAAGTCTTCGAACGTACAAACCTCAGCTTTTATAAAGTGTTGAGAAAAAGAAGAATGTATTTCACCAGCGGCATCTACTGCCCGTGTTCCGGTCGGCACACACCATGCTCTTACTTCTTTCTTACCGGCAGTATAGAATATAGTTACGCCACAAGCTGTGATTAGAAACCGGGTCAATTTGTTAATGTCACTTGCCAGGGAAGTCTTGTAGGCTTTGCGAAATTCAGCTTGCTCGATTGGATCAAGTTCAAGAAGCTCTTTTTCAAGCTTTGCGTTTACTGTTTCTACTTGAACAGAAGCTTCTGAAAGTAATTGGCTAAGTTCTTTAATATCGGTTTCCATGTCTGCATGTAATGTTTCGCCAAAATTTACTATCACAACCCATGGTTTTGCTGTCAATAGGAAAAGAGAGTTTACTATAGCCTTTTCATTACTTTCAAGCTGCATGTTTCGTACCGGTAATTGCATATCAAGTTGCGCTTTTACCAACGATAAAACTTCTAGTTCCGCTTTTTTGTCCTTTTTGCCAAGGCGTACCTCTTTTTCAACACCGCTGATGCGCTTTTCAACTGTTGCTAGGTCTTCCAGGATAATGTCTTGTAGCAAGTTGTTATACTGGCTCAACAGACTGGGGTCGCTATCTTGCATGTAGGCATGCGTGAATGCACGCAAGACAATGGCCACTAAGTCAGCTCCTCTTAAGGATGCGAAAGTACGCCTATAGTCATATGATTCGCTTGGACTTATAGGATCGAGAATTTTTAGTGTGCACGGAGTGGTTTTTTCAGGCTGAACAATATTGGCAAGCTCGATCAGTCTTTGATCATGTACATTTGCAAAGCCAGTTGAATACAGTGCATAACCTTTTACAGCCTGTTTTTGCCCGTTGACCAGTGCTTCAAACAGAGTACTTTTCCCTGCTAAGTGTGGACCACCTAATGCAACAGTTGGAATCAATTTTTCACTCTTCTACTCTCTTAAATGCTCTTGTGGCTGCCTTTACTCGATTTAAAAGGATCTTTTGCCCACATTTATCGCATATGAATCCTATGTCGGCCCCTACTCTACTGACGGTGAAGCTGTTGCTACCGCATACGTGTGGGCTTTTCATATAAACTTTCATTCCAACCTTGAATTCTCTGATACCTATAGGTTTAAGTTTGGTCGAGCTTAAACGCGGCATGCAGTGCTCTTACAGCCTCCTGGACCAGATGTTCCTTGATTATACATGTTATTCGTATTTCGGAAGTACTTATCATCTCGATGTTAATGTTACGTTGAGCTAAGGTAGAAAACATGGTGCCAGCTATACCTGGCGTACCCAGCATGCCGGTTCCGACAATGGACACTTTAGCAAGGTGTTTATCGTGGATTACTTCTTTTGCAGAAATATTTTTTGCTACCTCCTCCACAATTTTGATTGCTTGGTCTAAGTCGGCTTCAGACACAGTAAAGCTAAGATCTGTTACCCCTTCTCGACTTGCATTTTGAATGATTACATCTACTGATATACCCGCGTCGCCAAGAGGCTTAAATATAGCTGCGGCTATCCCAGGGCGATCAGGTACGCCCACAACTGTGATTTTTGCAATTCCCTGTTCATGGGCAATACCGCGAACCCTTTCACGTTCCTCTGTGGTAGGAATATGCTTTATCATTGTACCCTCTTGTTTATGAAAACTAGACCTAACATGTATTGGAATGCCATAAAGTTCCCCAAGCTCTACAGCGCGTGGATGCATAACTTTAGCTCCCACAGACGCTAATTCTAGCATCTCCTCATAAGATATGGTAGGTATTAGGCGTGCCTCTGGAACAATTCTAGGGTCTGCAGTATATACACCTTTTACATCTGTGTATATTTCGCATACCTTAGCCCCAAGCGCTGCAGCTAGCGCCACGGCTGATGTATCAGAGCCGCCTCTGCCCAATGTTGTCACATCAAATTCATCATCAACACCCTGGAACCCAGCTACAACCGGTACACAATTTGCAGAAAGTGCTTGCTTTATTCTAATTGGGTTCACATCTATAATCCTTGCTTTATTGTGCATACGGCTGGTTCTTATACCCGCCTGCGCACCGGACAACGATATGGCACATACCCCAATATCTTGTAGAGCCATGGCCAACAGGGGAGCGGTAATACTTTCCCCGTTTGCAATAAGCATATCTAGTTCTCTTGGATCAGGACAACGCGTAACGCTTTTTGCCAAGGTTATAAGCTTATCTGTAGTGTCGCCCATAGCTGATACAACTACGACGACTTTGTAGCCACGTTCAATGGTTTGCTTCACACGCAGGGCAACCTTTCTAACGCGTGCAACACCAGCAACGGATGTGCCGCCAAACTTTTGCACCAACAGTTCGCTCGCCATTTCTAAGTTACCTCTGCACCTTTTCCCACCCGAGTTACGATTTCCATACCTTCTACACCTGCCGCTTCAGCTGTCCTTCTCATAGCTGCGGCTACATCGTACTGGCTGCCAAGCGGCGTTAACGCTACAATTGAGGGCCCTGAGCCACTTAGCGTAGCGCAGAAGGCGCCAGCCTCAATGGCACTCGAAACTATGTCAGTGAATCCAGGAACAGAATTTGTTCGATATGGTTCATGAAGTCTATCTTGAGTTGCAAATTTTAGCAAATCGTAATCGCCTGAACCGATAGCATGTATAAGCAGCGCTAGACGCGACATGTTAAACACAGCATCACTTCTAGACACATGGGTCGGTAATTGCTGTCTAGATTCAGTAGTGGATGTTTTAAAGTTTGGAAGGAATAAAGCAACACCTAGGTCTGGACGACTTATCTGCCGCACAACTAGCGGATCGGCATCGCATGCTACTACTGTTAACCCGCCTAATAATGAAGCTGCAGCGTTGTCGCAGTGGCCTTCTATATCTTTGGCAAGCTTAAGTATTTCAGTTGCTTCCATCGGCAAGCCAATTTCTCTGGCTAAGAGCAGGCCAGCTATAGTTGAAGCTGCGGAGCTTCCAAGGCCCTTACCAATAGGTATTTGATTTCTGCATGTTATCTCTACAGTGGGGGTCTTTAACCCACGTGCCTCAAATGCTTTTACAAATGCTTGGTGCACTAGGTTAGCGTTACCATGTGGTACGTCGTCGGTGCCAACTCCAACCCAGGACAGTGAAAATACTGGGGACACAACAGCTGCTACGTTTAATCTAAGATCTATTGCCAAGCCTATGACGTCGAACCCAGGTCCAAGGTTTGCTGAGCTGCCTGGCACACTTACGCGTACGGATGTTTTTTGTAGCTTCATGGTGTCAGAACTTTAGTACCTTAGCAATTGCTCGAGCATCTCCTTCGAGTTCAATAGGTGGTTCTATATTCTTTAGCACGGTATCGGGATCTTTTAGGCCATGGCCTGTGAGAATACATACAATACGTGTGTCGCGGTCGATACGGTTTTGCTGAATGCACTTTATAAGAACAGCAAGTGACGTAGCAGATGCCGGTTCGGCAAAAATACCCTCAAGCGAGGCTAGTAGCATTTGCGCTTGTAGGATTTCCTGATCACTAACCGATTCAATTAATCCGCCAGACTCTTCCTTTGCTTGTATAGCGCCCTTCCATGACGCCGGGTTGCCTATGCGTATGGCCGAAGCTATTGTCTTTGGTTCATTAACTGGATGCCCGAGGACTAAAGGTGCTGCACCTTCCGCTTGTCCTCCTATTATTTTGGGAAGCTTGGTACACTTATTGATGCTGTAGTACTCTTTAAAGCCTTTCCAATATGCTGTTATATTACCCGCATTGCCAACAGGCAAAACCAAGTAGTCTGGAGCATCTCCTAAGTCATCAACAATTTCGAACGCAGCAGTCTTTTGGCCCTCAAGTCTATCGGGGTTTATAGAGTTTACCAATGTAACGTTATACTGCTGAGCAAGTTCCTTTACAACTTGAAGGGCATGATCAAAATTACCCTCAAGGGCAACAACCTTAGCTCCATAAATAAGAGCCTGAGCTAATTTGTTCATGGCGATATTGCCCTTTGGTACTATCACTATGGCGCGCATATTTGATCTCGCTGCGTATGCGGCAGCAGACGCTGATGTGTTACCTGTCGATGCGCAGACTATAACATTTGATCCTTTTTCTTTGGCTTTGGCAACAGCAACCACCATGCCTCTGTCTTTAAATGATCCGGTCGGATTCTGCCCTTCACATTTAAAATAGAGTTCGCGAATGCCTAGCCTTTCCGCTATATTGCAGCTGCGCACCAGAGGAGTCGAACCTTCGTTTAGATCAATTAAGGGGGTTTTGTCAGATACGGGTAGGTATTCCCAATAACGTTTTAATACGCCCATTTATAGTACCCTATAAAAGCTGCAAACCTTTCGGACACATTCTAGATGTTTTAGCATTTCGAGACCTCGTTGCAAGTTGTGCTCTTTAGCTGGATGCATCATAAATAACAGCTCGGCGCTTTGGTCATGGGCATTTGAGGATCTTTGAATCATTGAGGCTATGCTTATGTGCTCTTGAGCAAACACTTTAGCTATACTAGCCAGCACTCCAGGCGCATCGTCGGCAATTATGCGGAAGTAAGATTTTGTAGTTATTTCTGAATGCGGCATCAATGAAAGTGCGTCATCAAATTCAACTGGTATCCTGTTTACAACGTTTTTCTTTAAGGAATGAACAAGATCAATGACGTCACCCACAACTGCGCTTGCCGTTGGTCGGCCACCTGCGCCAGGCCCTGATAGCCAGACCTCTCCTACCAGGTCACCTTGGATGAACACTGCATTGTGTATACCTTGAACTTGTGCAAGAGGGTTATCCAACGGTATCAGAGCTGGATGAACTCTCATTTCAACAGAATTGTTACGCTTTTTTGCCATTGCAACTAACTTTATCTCATGGCCAAGGTCTCTTGCGTATTTTAGGTCTTCTTTTTCCACGTGCCTTATGCCCTCTCTAAATATTTGGTCGGGCTGTACTTTAATGCCGAAGGCAATAGATGACATGATCGCAAGCTTGTAAACGGCATCGTGGCCATCTATATCAGACGAAGGATCTGCTTCTGCATAACCCTGTTCCTGAGCTTCTTTTAGAGCCTGATCCATTGTTAGATCATTGTTTACCATACGGCTTAGTATGTAGTTTGTTGTTCCATTTATTACTGCGGTTATGCTCTGAATCTCATTGGCCAACAGGTCTATGCGGAAAGTGGATATAAGAGGTATACCCCCACCTACTGCTGCTTCTAAATATATGTCTACATTGTTTTGTTCAGCAAGACGCAGCAATTCATACCCTGATCTTGCCATTACCAATTTGTTTGCCGTTACCACATGCTTTTTATGCATGATAGCCCTTTCAATTAGGCTTCTTGCAGGTTCGTAACCACCCATAACCTCTATAACAATGTCGATATCAGGGTCGTCTACAACAGAATAGGGGTCAGTAGTAATTACGCCCGGCTGGCATGAATACGCCCGAGGCTTAGCGGGGTTTCTTACTAGAACACGCTTAAGCTCTAATTTTGCACCAGTCCTTTTGGTTATAAAGTCGGCTTTTTCTTCTAACCGGCGTGCGACCTCAGAGCCGACGGTGCCAAGGCCTAACATACCTATTTTGAAAACAGGTTTATCCAGCAAAGTCATTCCTCCTGGGGAATCATTGTATATCGAGCAAAGTGCGACGAACACTAACGTACCTGTTATAAAGAAGCGGTGCAGTTATTATGGGCGGCCCGGGACTCGAACCCGGACGGACCAAGTCCACACGCCCCTCAAACGTGCGCGTCTACCTATTCCGCCAGCCGCCCGACTGGTGCCCGCTGAGGGATTCGAACCCCCAACCCCATGATCCGAAGTCATGTGCTCTATCCGTTGAGCTAAGCGGGCAGCTACCTAATTCCTAATGTAGCATGCCTTATGCTTTGCTCCCGGATATTTCACTATAATATTATGGCCGAATTCCATTGCGGCGGAGAGGATTCGAACCTCCACGGGGTTTCCCCCACTAGCTCCTGAGGCTAGCGCGTCTACCATTCCGCCACCGCCGCATTGTAAATGCGTCTTAGTACCTGGCATGCCGAGGGGGGGAGTCGAACCCCCACGGGCTTGCGCCCAGCGGTTTTTGAGACCGCCGCGTCTACCATTCCGCCACCTCGGCGACTATTGTGTCGGCGAGAGGACTCGAACCTCCACGGGGTCACCCCCACCAGATCCTAAGTCTGGCGCGTCTACCGATTCCGCCACGCCGACATCACTATCCAAAAACGTATATTACATCTGTTTGTACTGTACTTCAAAGGGAGGCACACACTAGCGCTCACATTGGTCCTAAAGTGGGGCTGTCGGCAACTTGGAGCGGGAGACGGGGTTCGAACCCGCGACCTCAACCTTGGCAAGGTTGCGCTCTTCCAATTGAGCTACTCCCGCATCCACTATCTATTTTATGTATTCTACATAAGTTTTGTTAATTTTCAAGAGGTTATTTTGGGTGTCTTTGTTTTAAAAGCTGCAGAAATTTTATAGTTTTACGCAACCTTATAACTCTGTGTATTTTTGGGCTTTACCTTTGGCCTTGTTTTTAGGATACTTCTTTTCGTTCTTTTGCAGCTTTTGCATTAATGCGCTGGCAATGTCAATATTAAGATCATGGGCTAAAAGCAAAACCCAATAAAGAACGTCTGCCAACTCATCTGATATGGTTTCGATGTCTGTTTTGACAGTATTCTCGACTTCGTGCTCGTTTTTCCACTGGAATATCTCAAGCAACTCTGAGGCTTCGAGTATAAGAGATATGGCAACATCTTTGGGATTATGGAACTTTGCCCATTCTCTGGCATCCCTAAAAGCTATTACCTTTTTGGTAAGTTCATGAAATTCCATATGACTAACTAGGACCTTTTTAAAAGAAGTCTATTACAAACATCGCGGGATATTAATAAAATTTTCTGATCCGAAACGATATAGACGTACTGGCTTGGATTGAAGAAGGGAATTTAGATAGCGGGTGACGGGAATCGAACCCGTGTATTCGGCTTGGAAGGCCGACGCACTACCACTGTGCTACACCCGCAAACAGCCTTCCAGAATACAAATATAATGTAGATCGTTTCGTGATTACAAGAAATCTAAGTCATAGCCCGTACGGGATTCGAACCCGTGATTTCCGGCTTGAAGGGCCGGCGTCCTGGACCACTAGACGAACGGGCCACGTCGGAATAAATTCTACGACATTTTGCTCTTAATCGGGTTTATCTTATGGTGGGCGGCGGCGGGATCGAACCACCGACCTCCGCGATGTCAACGCGGCGCTCTACCAACTGAGCTAGCCGCCCCAAAATGCGTAATCTATGAAAATATTATATGGTCTTAAATATGGCTGAGGGCAGAAGTTTATTCCAGATGGCAGCAGTCAAGTAAAGAGTACGCCACAAGCTTTCCGTTGCCATATCTTAGCTTAGTTATGCTTGTGTAATCCGGTAAAAGCCGTAAGAATCCATCTCCGTGTCCCAAAACTTGGGATATTAACGCAGATATAGCACCTCCATGTGAAACAATTACTATTCTGGTTGCAGATGAGGATTCTGCAATTTCTTTTATGGCGTTTTCCACTCTCATGCCAACTTCTGCAATGTCTTCAAGCCATTTTATATGGCCGGTTGATATAGGCATTTCTATCATGACTTCTTGAAATCTTTGATCTATTTCTAATTTGAGGCCAAGATGTTCACCCACTATTTCAGCTGTTTGGATTGCTCGTTTGGCGGGGCTGCTTATCAGCAGTTCTGGTTGAAATTGCTCTAACCTTTTTGCAAGTTTTTCTGCCTGCATTTTGCCACGTTCAGATAGCCCAGGGTTATCTATGTCTTCGTTCCTTGATTGCAGATTATCGTAAGCATCAGCATGCCTTATAAGCCAAATAGTTTTGGCATACCCACCCGAATGGAAAAACATACTTTCTAGATAAGTTATCGCAGACAGCAGATCTTCAGCAGAAAAGGGCTTTTGGCTACTTTTTGTCTCTTGCATAATTAAATCTTTCCTATGTCATAGAATAACCAATAGTTGCATTAGAAAGAGTCTGAATGACTTAGGCAAAAGGGAATATTAGGGCGCGGTTGCAAATCCACACACGGTCGTGCCTAAAATAGGTTATAGACACTTAAGTTGTTGAAAATTTCAGAGGGTGGCACTTGGAAACAAAAACAGAACCAGAGCCCCGAGCTCAACAAGAAAAAATAGTAAATAACTTTACCATACAAGCTGCCACAGTAAACGGTTCAGGAAGTCAATCAGCAAACTTGGTGCTAACACGAGCACTTATTTATCTTGGTATCCCTGTTTCCCCTAAAAGCATATTTCCTTCAAACATTGAAGGTTTGCCCACATGGTATCAATTAAGGGTTTCTGAGCATGGTTATCAATGTAGGCAAGATCAAGTAGATGTTTTAATAGCTATAAATCCGGCTACATGGGCTAAGGATATAACCCAGCTTGTAAGTGGTGGTGTTGTTATTTATGAAGAAGGATTTCCATTTGCTAAAACACGGGATGACATCATATACTACCCGGTGCCTTTTGCCAAGATAGCCAAAGAGCATTTCCCCAACGACAAGCTTAAGAAGTATTTGACAAATATGATTTATGTCGGTGTGGTGAGTGCTATGCTTGGGATACCGGAGCAAGCACTTGTAGCTGCTTTGCAACAGCAGTTTAGAACCAAGCCTAAGGCAGTAGAAAGTAATATGAATGCTATTAGGCTTGGCATAGATTATTGGAATTCACACCTGTCGAAGCAAGACAAGTATTATATTGAGCCTTTAAATAAAACCAAAGGCAAAATTTTAATGGACGGTAATACCGCAGCTGCTCTTGGCTGCATAATGGGCGGGTATACAGTTGCTGCCTGGTATCCCATAACACCCTCGTCTTCTCTATGTGAGACGCTTGAGAGCTTATCAGAGAGATTTAGACGAGATGAAAATGGTAAAAAGAAGTATGCAATTATACAAGCAGAAGATGAATTGGCGGCTCTTGGCATTGCTATAGGTGCTGGATGGGCAGGAGCAAGAGCTATGACTTCAACATCCGGTCCGGGTATTTCCCTTATGGCAGAAAACACCGGGCTTGCCTATTATGCCGAAATTCCCGTAGTGATATTTGACATTCAGAGGGTCGGTCCGTCAACGGGGTTGCCTACACGTACGTCTCAAGGAGATATAAGCTTTGTTTATCAGTTATCTCATGGTGACACAAAGCATCTGGTACTTATTCCAGGTAATGTGACCGAGTGTTATCTCTTCGCGCAAGAGGCGTTTGACATTGCCGAAGAATTTCAAACGCCTGTGTTTGTATTATCGGACCTCGATCTAGGGATGAATCAATGGATGATTGATCCTTTGCCATATCCAGAAAAGCCATTTAGCCGCGGTCGCGTGCTTGACGAGGAGCAAATTGCACAGTTCAATGGTTGGGGACGATATAAAGACGTTGACGGTACGGGTATCCCCTACCGGACAATTCCTGGCAATAGAAGCCCGAAAGCTGGTTACTTCACCAGGGGTTCCGGGCATAATGAGTATGCAATGTACTCAGAAGATCCGGACGATTACAGAAACAATATGGATAGGTTAGCTCGGAAATTCGAGACTGCTAGGGAAAGAATGCCAGAGCCAATTGTTGACAGTGTTGGCAGTGAATATGGTCTTATTGCTTTTGGAAGTAGTCATTTTGCAGTTGAGGAAGCAAGAGAAAAACTTAGCCAAGCTTCAATAAACCTAGACTATTTGCGTATAAGGGCTCTTCCGTTTTCTCACAAAGTTGCTGAGTTTATAGAGGCTCATAAAGTTGTCTTCGTGGTAGAGCAAAATCGTGACGGCCAGATGTACTCAATACTGCGTTCTGAATTGCCGGGTCAGCTTGCGGATAGATTGAAATCGATTCGATATTACACAGGGCTTCCTATGCCTGCCTCGGCTATTATCAAGCCGATAGGCGAATTTTTCGAAGTAGCGCTGTAAAAAGAAGGTGGTATAGATGTCTGAAGTGGTGAAGGATAAAGTTAACCGTCTTGGGTTAACAAGGGAGGACTACAAAGGATTACCCACCACGTTGTGTGCAGGATGCGGCCACAACTCGATTACTAACCATATTATCAAGGCATTGTTCGAGCTTGGTGTTCCACCATGGATGCTGGCCAAAATGAGTGGAATCGGATGTTCATCTAAGTCACCAGCATATTTTGTTGAAACTGCTTACGGTTTCAACGGCACACACGGTAGAATGCCTGCTCTGGCTACTGGAGCAAAACTGGCAAATCATGAACTTATTGTGCTTGGCGTGAGTGGCGATGGTGATACTGTGAGTATTGGCCTTGGCCAATTCTGTCATCTGATTAGAAGAAATATTGACTGTACCTACATTATCGAAGACAACGGAACATATGGGCTCACTAAAGGGCAGTTCTCAGCCACAGCTGACATCGGATCTTTGCAGAAGCGAGGTAAACCCAATGAGCTGCCTCCTATTGATCCGTGTTTAGTTGCATTGGAATTGGGGGCAGGGTTTGTAGCTAGGAGCTTTAGCGGTGACGGGAAACAATTAGTTCCGATAATAAAGGCTGCGTTGTCGTACAAAGGTACTGCAGTAGTAGATGTTATAAGTCCGTGCGTTACTTACAATGACCACGAAGGTTCCACCAAGAGCTATGCGTATGTTAAAGAGCATTATGAGCTACTGCATGATATAAGTTTCGTTCCATACTACGAAGAAATAACTGTGGATTATGAGGAGGGAACCTCAACAGAAGTTGTTTTGCATGATGGATCACGATTAGTTCTTAGCAAATTGCATCCAGACTACGATCCTCATGACAGAATTGAAGCAATTAAATTAATTAGAGAATCTAAAGAAAGAGGGGAGCTACTTACAGGCATCTTTTACATAGATGAGACAAAAAAAGACTTTGCGGAAATAGAAGAACTAAGCACTACAGTTCCTTTTAAAGATTTAAAAGAAGAAGATCTTCGGATTCCAAAAGAACAATTCGAGGCATATCTAAAGGCTTTTTAGGTATGCTCTGCTTTAACTTGCGTCTTTAGATTTTCGAGAGCGAGATTTATCCTATTACCTGCTTCTCTCGCAAGTTGTGCTATGTTTTCGTTCCCTGTAAGTTCAGACATAACCTCCGGATTCATTACGTAAATAGTAGTTTTGTCACCGTTTCTAATTAGCACAATGTTGCAGGGTAAAAGTACACCGACTTTTGGCTCTTCATTGAGTGCCTGATGAGCAAGATGTGGATTGCATGCCCCTAAGATTATGTAGTCGCCTGTTTCAATACCTAACTTTTCCTTCAAAGTGTTTTTCACATCAATCTCGGTGAGTACCCCAAAGCCTTGCTCTTTAAAAGATTGCTTTACTACATTAATAGCGTCTTCGAACTTTAAGTCGAGCTGTTCTTCAATGGCGTACTGCATAATGACATACCTCCATGGCTAGAATCTGATGGCAAAAATTAGCTACAATTTTTATACCCTTTAATTCAAAGAGCTTAAACGCAAATTATCCAGTTAAGTGTTATTAACATATCCATCCAGCTGATGCCGGGGATATGTGATTGGTGCATACTTGTTGAAGTTAGCTTGCTATGACATCGATAAAATATACAACTTATGAATGCGATGAAAGCCATTAGCGCTTGGTGGGTTTGGTTTAGCTTGCTATCTTTTGGATTATTGCTCTTTGTAGGTACTGTGATTATGACCGCGATTCCCGGGGCATTGCCGATGAGCGACTTTTGGGTTTATTTTCATGCAATGACAAAAATGAGCCATGGAATAAGTCCCTATTGTTATTGCAACCCAATAGTTTTACAAAACTATTCCTATCCACCGCTTGTGGCAGAACTAGGTATGCCAATGGGCTTTTTAGCATGCCATATACCCACGTATCGTTTGGGTAGGGTGAATTGCTTTGGAAGCACTATGTGGGTAATATTCCAAGTAGGCTTTTTTATGGCAGGCATATGGTTACTGCTGAAAATAGTTTATGCTAAAGTAACGCCAAACCTTATGCTTATTGCTTGCTGCGTATCTGGTCTTTTTATTCCTGTGGAAATTAATCTAGTTGTTGGACAAATAGACATGTATTTATTTTTTATGTTCTGCTTGATAATTTATCTTTACTTATCCAAGAAAGATTTCCTTTTAGGAATTGCCTTACCTTTTTTAGTATTCGTTAAGCTGAGTCCCGTGTTACTGTGTTTTTATTTTGCTGCGCGAAGGCGATGGGAGCCCATTTTCTGGTTCTTTGTATCAACACTTTTTGTTGCAGTTTTGGGATCTATTCCTTATCCACACACCGTGTGGCTTTACTGGGCTTTTAAGATATTGCCAGTCGAAGCCGCAACGGTGATACCCATATTTCCCAATCTCTCACCTGGAACATTTCTTATGCTCCTAAATTCTCAAAATGTAATTCCTGCCCAGCTAGAGGGGGTGATTACAAAGATCTTTTTTGGAGCTTTAATCGGTGTTGCTTTTTGGATGATACCAAATTTTATGCTGAGTAAGGAAAACAAAGCCTTTGACACTCTTGGCATTCTATGCTTGTCTGCGATTAGCGCGATAACGGCACCTGTTGTCTGGGTGTTTGATCTTATGTTTTCATTACTCTTCTTACTTCCAGCCATTATGGGAGCACTGGGCAAAACTATGCAGCGGATAGCTCTTATTCTCTTTGTAGTACTGGATCTAGTCGCAGCGGTCGTGTACACCACTACATTGCGATACGATATCGTAATAAATGGCCTAGCTAGCAGATCTGTTGAATTGATAGCCTCAGGACTCGCAAAAAGTTGGCTTAATATTGCATTAGTCGTTTTTGATACTGCGGTCATTTTATCGTACATTTTATCTTTGCTTTTTTTGTTGCTGCGATATAACGTTCGGGGATATACGCTTGATAAGAATCTACCAGCTTCAACTACTCAAGCAGGGTAATGTAGAGTTATAGATGAGTAATTTACACTAGTGGGGGTGACCATTATTAATGAGCGAGTTAGCACAAAGAAAATGTGTGCCTTGTGAAGGTGGAGTGGAACCGCTTAGCAGAAGCCAAGCCGAGTCATATCTTGCCCAGCTTGAAGAATGGATGCTTGACACAGCAGCAAAGCAGATTTCAAAGACTTATAAGTTTAAAGACTTTATGCAGGTAATTGATTTTATCAACAGGATCGCACAAGTGGCTGAAGAAGAAGGACATCATCCCGATATATGTTTTGGCTGGGGAAGGGCTGAAGTGAAATTTACAACCCATGCTATTAAAGGGCTAAGCGTTAATGACTTCATTATGGCAGCCAAGGTAGAAGAAGTTTATCGAGCAATAAGCTGAGCAAATTTTTAAAGCTTATACGTTACACATCTTGCAATTAAGCTGACCCAAAGCTTATGCTAAGAAATTGGGTCGGCATGGGCATGTGGCGAGCCCAACGGTCTGTAAAACCGCCGCGAGAGCTGTGGGGGTTCGACTCCCTCCCGGCCCATTTTAGGTATTACTAGCTAAGTTGCTCTCTCGCGTAGTTATCCCTTCATTTGTTTGAAAGTAATAATTCTGTTTCATTGAATTTGGCAATTGTTTCTAGGCGGAGCTAATATACATAGGCCTCGTTTCTAGCTTATTGAATCTCGCGGTATGCCTTTTAATGGCATGGGTAGGTCGACAAGTTCAAGCGTTGCTTGGTTCCATGCGGACTGGCCGGAGGTTATGCTGAATTAATAGGAATCCGTAGCACCTACGATTTGCTCCTTTGTTATTGGTCAACGAGCACGGGGCTTATTTAAGTTGCCTCGCAATTGAAGCAGCAGTTTGGTTTTTAGCACTGTGATAATGGCCTCGCTTGTCGATATTAATCGAAATAGAATGAATAAAGGCGAATGAAAACGATATTTGTCTATGTCCTATAGGATCGTAAGTAATTAGACTTTAGTCATCCTAGCCTTGATGCGACTTGTCATATTGTAAATCACGCAAGCAACTGCTGCAGATAGTAGTTGAATCTGAGTTCACGATGAGCTCAATCTGTCTACACATATGGATTTTACTCTGCGCCTACTATAGATACGTTTTTACGAAATAAACTGTCCTTAGATTATGGTGTGCATATCTTGCACAAATAGTTGACATTTTGCACGCCAAGCAATATAATCGTTCCAGAATATTTGGAAACGCGATTTTCAATATTACTTAACCCTTGTTGGTGTGCAGGAGGTGATGTTATGGAATATTGCGGATCATATCCGACATTTTCTTCGGATAGCATAACCATTATTTTCATCGTTTAAGGAGGATAGTTATAATGGCGACCGAGAGCTATGCAGAAAGACGCGTACTTGGAATGAGCCGTAATGCTTGGCTCGTGACAATCACGTCTCTGGCTGGATGGACACTAGTGAATGTTGATGGAAGCTTTTTTACCTTTACCTATCCCCTAATTCAAAAGGATTTACACATAACATTACAACAAGTCTCGTTGCTCTACACTGGCATATTCATAATCGGTGCTGCCGTAACTTTCATAACAGGCCCAATTTTGGATAGGTGGGGTCGCAAAACAGTTTATCAGCTAACGTTGTTAGCCACTGCGCTTGGAAGTGCACTTAGCGGAATTTCCTTTAATTTCGCATCATTATTTGCGTTTAGAGGAATTACGCAGATCGGGGCTAGTTCAGAGTGGATGGCAGGTCAATTTATGGTTGCCGAGGAAACGCCGGAACACACAAGAGGATGGTGGGTCGGTTTTGCGCAAATCGGCTGGCCTGTAGGATGGTTTATTGCTTCGCTGCTTGCACTGGCAATAGTGCCAACTGCTGGATGGAGGTGGTTGTTTGTTGTTGGTGTGATTCCAGCACTGTTCGTACTGTGGGTGCGAAGAAACGTCCAAGAAACAGATCGATTTAAGGATATAAGCCGAGTGCGACGACAGGTGGCTGAGCGAGGTGAAGCTAGCGCAAAATATGCAACTCGTATAGAAGAGGTCAATAAATTTACATACTTGCAGCTTATTGAGCCTGATTTGAGGAGAACTTCTATACTGATATTTTTGTGGCAGCTTATTTACAACTACGGTGCAGCCGCTATAATATACTGGCTTCCTGAGCTTTTCGTGACATATAAGTTGCCTCTAACCTCGTTATATGCTACATCTGCATGGGCTACAGGTATAGCGGTTTTCGGTTATCTTTCGGCAGCTTTTCTTGGTGAGCGCTTTGGAAGAAGAGAAGTATCTGCAGCTTACCTAGCGATTGGCGCTATATCTGGATTTTTACTTGGTACGCATGGCAATACTTGGCTTACTGTTACGCTTTTCTATGCGGGTTTTTACTTTTTTGCCATTGGCCAAATGGGAGCTGCAGTAGCGTTTGCGCTCGAATCGTTTCCGACTCGGGCTCGTGGTACCGGTGGAACCCTGCTTGCAGTAGCGACTTGGGTTGGGTTTATTGCTGCAGGGCTCACAGGACCGATACTTTTCTCTGCATGGGGGGTACCTGCAACAATAGCGTTTTGGGGCGGAGCGTGTGCACTGGTCCCCGCTATATTAGCCATGGGCACTCGTCATGTGGATCCCGGCAAGCCGCTAGAAGAGATAGTACGTTGATAAAGCAAAAGAGGTAAACCTATGCGGGGCACTCAGCCCCGCATGTCCTAACCTTAGGAGGTAGATGGTATGCGATATTATGTGGGAGTTGACATTGGTGGAACGTTTACAGATGCGTTCGCTATACGGGATGATGGAGTGTATTACATAGCTAAGGTGCTGTCTACTCCACCTCAGTTTGAAATTGGGTTTACGGATGCTCTAAGAGCCTTGGCTCAGAGATTTGGCATAACCCTGCAGCAGCTTCTCGAAAATACCACGTTTTTGGGACATGGTACTACCGTAGGTACAAATACTATGCTTCAGCGATCTGGAAGTCGCGTAGCTTTACTGGTAACCAAGGGGCATAAAGATGCCCTGAAAATGATGTGCGCGACCGGTAGGACTGCTGGGTTAAGTCCCGAAGCTCTTGCCGACACCAAAAATACGAGTAAGCCGGACCCCTTGGTAGAAGAAGATATGATTTTTGAGATTAATGAGAGAATTGATGTTGATGGCGACATAGTAGTGCCACTTAAACGTGAAGATGTTGAATACGCTATTGAGAAAATAAAAATAACATCTGCTCAGTCAGTTGGTATAGCGTTTTTATGGTCATTTGTTAACCCAAGGCATGAGCTCGATGCGAAAAGCTTAGTGGCAAACAGCTGTGATGATATTTTTATATCGACTTCTCATGAACTATCCCCACAAATAGGAGAATATGAAAGAACAGTTGCTGTAGCTGTTAATTGTTATATTGGCCCAGAAACACGTAATTACTTGTTTAAGTTGCAGCAACGTTTACAGGATATTGGTTATAATAATTCGCTTTATGTCACCCAGTGTGCTGGTGGAGTAATGGACATTTCAGAAGCATTAGAGTCGCCTATAAAAACTTTGCAATCAGGCCCGGTTGCTGGTGTGAATGCGGCGTCCAAGTCCGGAGGTCAGCAAGTAAACATTATCACCGCAGACATGGGAGGCACCTCATTTGACGTTAGTATTATTGTGGCGGGTCATCCGCTTTCCCGTAAAACAACCATATTGGATAGATACGAATATCTTTTACCGACAGTTGACATTCAGTCTATAGGGGCTGGTGGCGGTAGCATAGCGTGGTTTGATCGAAAACAAGGTGCTTTAAAAGTAGGCCCTAGAAGTGCCGGGGCCAATCCAGGACCAGCTTGCTATGGCCGCGGTGGTAAGGAGCCAACTGTCACAGACGCTGACCTTTATCTAGGATACCTCAACGCAGATTATTTTTTGGGTGGAAATATGAAGTTGAATAAATCAGCCTCTGATACTGTCATTTCCCAGCTTGCTGATGAAATGGGCTTAACCCCTCTAGAAACGGCTGCTGGAATAAAAGAAGTAGTTGATAGACAGATGGGCGACTTAATAAGGAGGCTTACTATCGGAAAAGGGTATGACCCACGGGACTTTGTTCTGTTTGCATTTGGCGGAGCAGGCCCAGTTCATGCTGCGTACTTTGCTCGCGATATTGGTGTACGGTATGTGGTGGTACCCGGAGGGGCGGCGTGTTCAGTTTGGTCTGCATACGGTGCTGCGACAAGCGATTTGGTTAGGGTTGTTGAACGTGCATGCTATTTTAGGAGTCCTTTTCCTTCTAATGAAATTAAGAAAATATGTGACGAGATATATGCTGATTTAATGCAGACTTTTAAAGGTGAAATCAGCAGTATTGTGTGGACAGCTGATATGCATTATGTTAACCAGATTAGTGAACTTGAAATAGAATTGCCGGACTTTACCGAACGGCTTTTTAGTGAAGAGTTAATTAAGCGGTTCCAGAAGAAGTATGAACAAACTTATGGTAAAGAAGCAGGCTTTCATGGTGTAGATGTTGAAGTAGTTGCCCTTCGCGGTAGGGCGTTAAAATTGCTTGGCCAGCCACCCGTAGTATGGTCACGAGAACAGGAAGTGTCAGCCGTTGCTGATCCTTCAGTTCGCTCAGTGTATTGGCCAGAGTATGGTGAGTTTGTAGACACGCCAGTATACAGGAATATACCGCACATGCTTTATGGCCCACTAATTGTGGAGCTGCCGGTAACATCGGTCGTTGTGCACCCCGGTCAGTCAGTTAGTGTTGACGAAGCAGGAAACATTGTTATTACTTTAGGGGAGGGATAAGTTGTGAGTACTGTAGTTATGATGGACGGCCGTTTGCACTGTTACGTGCCATCCGAGCCGTTGAAGGTTTCTTCCTCACTAGAGTTTCATACGACGTCAGTACCGATAGAAGAAATTAATCCCATAGATTTCGAAGTAATAAGGTACCAGCTTTGGTCATTAAATGAAGAGCATGGGGAGACAATAGCTAAAATATCGGGCTCACCTATAGCTAAATATACTATGGATTTTAATCCGACTATTCTGACTGAGGATGGCGAGATCATTTACTATGGGCCATATGTGCAGTGGTTTTCCGGAATGTCTGATATTGTTGTTAAGTGGATTCTAGAAAACCGCAGTGATAATCCAGGTATACAGGATGGGGACATGTTTTTATCCAACGACCCCTGGGTGGGCACTACTCACCAGCAGGATGTTGGTCTATTTTGTCCGGTTTTTGTTGACGGTAAGCTATTTGCGTGGGTCAGCAACGTTATGCATCAGTATGACGTAGGAGGAATTGCAGCAGGGAGCTTTGTGCCCCAGGCGCGAAACGTGTTCGATGAAGCCGTTCCTCTGCCACCAATAAAGATTGTAGATAAGAATGGCATTCGGCTTGATGTCGAGGAGCTATATTTGAGGCATTCCCGGTTGCCCGATCTGGTAAGGCTTGACCTACATGCTGCAATAGCTGGTAACGAAACTGCTAAACGTAGGCTATTGCAGTTAGTTGAACGATATGGTGCAGATAAAGTAAAGGGCGTTATGAGAAAGATTTTATGGAATGGGGAACAAGCTTTTTTGGAGAAGCTTCGAAGGATTCCTAATGGGGTATGGCGTGAGCGTGCCTATTTGGATGTGGCTCGGGAGGGCGATAGAGGACTATATCGTATACAGTTAAACTTAACAAAGACGGACAACGAATTAATATTTGACAATGATGGCACAGATCCGCAGATAGGAGTCCTTAATGCATCTTTTGCTGCCTGGCGAGGTGGCATTTTGACCGTATTGAATGCGTTAATGGCGTATGATCAGCTTTGGTCCATAGGAGGTGCTAGCAGACACATCAGGTTTAACCCGACGCCCGGGCTCATAAGCTGTGCCGACTATCCGTCATCTATGAGCTGCGGCGGGACAATAGGTGCCTATGGTGCTATCATATTGGCGAACAACTGTATTGCTAAGTTGATGGCATCTTCAGGCGATCCCAATCTTCAAGCCGATATCATGGCTAATGAAGCCAATAGTATGTGGCCGATAACTCAACTTTCAGGGGTAGACAGGCATGGAAACCAATTTGGTTCTGCCATTCTAGACCCGATGATAGGCGGCATTGGGGCGTTTAGTTTTCGCGATGGTATAGACACAGGTGGTATGTATTTAGTTCCCAAAGGGAAAGCTGCAAACGTCGAGCAAAATGAACTGCACTTTCCAGTTCTTTACCTATATAGGAAGGAGTTGAAAGATTCAGGTGGTGCTGGTAAATATCGTGGCGGCAATGGCGGAGAGCTTGCGTTTGTTCCTCATAAGACAGAGAAGATAATTCAGGATACTGCGACATCGGGCCAAGCGGTTCCTACAGGATTGGGCCTGTTTGGTGGTAATCCAGGATGCACCAATGAATATTTCATGGTGTATCAAAGTGATGTGTTAGAGCGTTTGAATGTGCAAAGTATCCCGTCCTCTTGGCAAGAACTGAAGGGATCTGTCCGACGTTTGCCACCTAAGTTGTCCAATATTATTCAGTCTAAAAGTGATGTGTATGTGATTCATTGGTCAGCTGGTGCCGGATATGGAGATCCCATTGAACGTGATATAGCTAGGGTGGAGGCGGACATTGGAACTGGGAAAATAAGTGTAGATGCAGCGTATTTGATGTATGGTGTGGTGTGGGATAATTCAAGGCAACAGGTTGATGTAGAGCGTACTATTCGTGCGAGACAGGAAGTCTGGAAGATGCGTACCGGACGTGAACATGTTAACCGCGATTTACAACGTGAAATAAGTGGACTTCGTATACACGATGCTTTAGTAGCCAATACATACAGACAAGAGTGGCTTTGCGGCAATTGTGGCGAGTCGTTGGGCAAACTTGATTTATCCTACAAAAATGGAACCAGGATGTTACGCCACTCATTAAAGGAGTCTAACCCATTGATATTGGATCCTTCAGATTTTGTTGATGATTCTATATATTGGGTAGAGTATTGCTGCCCGTCATGTGGCATACGCATAGAGGCCGAGTTGTTAAAGCAAGGCGACATGCCGTTGACGGATATAGAGCTGGAGTTATGAAAGCAAATAGACGATACAATTGGGCGAGCATTGGCAGGACTATAAGGCAGCTAAGAATCCAGCAAAATTTGAGTCAGCAGCAACTTGCCGATGCAAGTGGCGTAGACAGGACGTTAATTTCACGTGCTGAAAATGGACGTTTAGTGTTGCCATTGGGTGCATTGTCACATATTGCTGAATCACTTGGGGTATCGCTAATGGATTTACTCAATGGTGTTGAAATTCCGCAACAGGATGCATGCATAATAAGGGAATCTGAATATGAAATAGATCGCGTACGTGGTGAAGATTTTGGATACACATATCAGCGTATACTCACCCAAAAAGACTTTGCTGTACTACGTGTGCGTGTACCAGCGGGTAAAATTCCTCCTGCCCTGTTCACGCATAGAGAGAAAGAATTTGGATATGTGGTAAGCGGATGTTGCGTCCTGAGGTATGGTTCTGACTCTTTCGAGCTTTCTACCGGAGATAGTTACTGGATAGACGGACGTACATCACATGTTTTAATAGCAAAAGGTGATACGGACTGCATAGTAGTCGTAGTGTTTATGCAGCAATAAATAACTAGTTAGTATCTAGGGAGGCAAGAGGATGGCGGTCAGAGATTCCAGAATAGAAGGTTTGTATAAAATGTCAGTCGCTGAGCGTGTTTCTACTGTGGCAGAACGTGTTGGTCTTTCTGATCAGGAGTGTGACATTCTGCGCGAGGTTGGGCTACCGATTGAAGTTGCAGATAAAATGATTGAAAATGTTATAGGCGTATTCCCCTTGCCTTATGCAATTGCACCCAATTTTTTGATTAATGGTAAAGAATACTTGGTTCCCATGGTTGTGGAAGAGCCGTCTATAGTGGCAGCTGCAAGTTTTATGGCTAAACTTGCACGGGAATCGGGTGGTTTCATTGCAACATACTCTGGTTCGTATATGATTGCTCAGATGCATGTACTGAATGTACGCGATCCGCACGGTGCACGCTTGGAAATTATAGAGCACATAGGTGAACTTATTATGAAAGCTAATACAATTGATAAAACTTTGGTGAACCTTGGCGGAGGTGCACGAGACATTGATGTCAGGATATTGCATGATACTGACTTAGGACAAGTGCTAGCGGTGCATTTGATCGTTGACGTGCGGGATGCCATGGGTGCGAATACGGTCAATACCATGGCTGAGAGGCTTGCAGGTGATGTAGAGCGAATAACTGGAGGAACTGTTTTGCTTCGTATACTCTCGAACTTAGCTGACCGTCGCATTGCGCGGGCTCGCATTGTTGTGAAAACGAATTTGCTTGAAACTAAAGACTATTCCGGCGAGGAAATTGCTGATGGCATTGTAAAGGCGTATAAGATTGCGGATACTGACCCATATCGTGCCGCTACACACAACAAGGGTATTTTGAATGGCATCGATGCTGTTGCTGTGGCAACAGGCAATGACTGGCGCGCGATAGAGGCGGGGGCTCACGCCTGGGCAGCAATTACGGGAAGATATCGTTCGCTAAGCACCTGGGAGAGAAATAAGGAAGGCGAGCTGGTGGGAACGCTGGAATTGCCAATGGCAGTAGGGATCGTGGGCGGTGCCACAAAAACACACCCTCTGGCCCAGCTAAGCCTAAGAATATTGGGTGTCTCAAGTGCTGAAGAGTTAGCTAAGGTAATGGTGTCGGTTGGGCTAGCACAAAATATGGCTGCTCTAAGAGTGCTGTCAACGGAAGGCGTTCAAAGAGGTCATATGGAGCTTCATGCCCGTAATATAGCCATTCAGGCAGATGTCCCAAGTGAGGCCGTTGAGTGGGTTATTGCACGAATGGTCGAAATGCGGGATGTGCGAGTTGACAAAGCAAAAGAGCTAACCGAGGAATGGTACAGACTTCAGCAGTCCCAGGAGCACTAGCTCATGGAACAAGATGTCAAATTTCCTAAAAAGGTGAGAATACGTGAAGTTTCGCCTCGCGATGGATTACAAGCAGAGCCAAAGGTGCTACCAACTTCCATTAAATTGGAACTTATAAAAGGTCTGCTGGATGCAGGAGCTGCGCACATAGAAGTTGCATCTTTTGTGAGTCCTAAATGGTTGCCTCAGATGGCTGACGCAGAAGAAATATTGAGAAATCTTCCCAGACATAGCGATGTGACCTATTCTGTTTTGGTTCCCAATATTATGGGACTAGAGCGAGCATTAGCGCTTAGCCCCCAGGAAATTACGGTTTTTGTTTCGGCTACTGAAACACACAATATGAAAAACCTTAATCGGCCAATAGCAAGTACGTTACAGGAAATCAAACTAATAGCTGGTAGAGCATACAGTGAGAATATTAAGGTTTCTGCCGTTATTGTAGTTGCATTTGGCTGTCCTTATGAGGGCGGTGTTTCATGGGAATCACTGCAGAGGTTGATTGAGTATTTTGGGTCAGTGGGCATCGAACAAATAACGCTAGGGGATACCATAGGCGTAGCCAACCCACGTCAGGTTTATCGAGTTGTACGGAATATTATAGGCGAGTACCCCTGGGTAAACCTAGGCTTACACTTTCATGACACACGAGGAGTGGCGTTATCTAATGCATTGTTTGCTTTAATGGCAGGTGCTGACTATTTTGATACAGCACTAGGCGGAATAGGTGGATCTCCATTTTCTCCTGGGGCTGGTGGCAATTTGGCTACAGAAGACTTGGTTTACTGTTTACATGCAATGGATATTGACACCGGTTTTGATCTATCCAAACTTATTGCCCTGGGCGACAGACTTCAAAAATGGGTTGGTCATGAATTACCTAGTCGTGTTCATAAATCTTTCAGCGGGTCTTTTATAAATTGATGGCTTGTTTGCGCATGAGTCTGTAGTTACTTTACGCAGTGAGTGGCATATTCTGAAGAGTAAATTTGTGTGGGTGGACATACAAGATAGAACTAGGGCCCGTTTTTTTCGCTCCTCTCAATGATTAATATCGAATACTCAGCATGTGAGAATTAAGTTGCCCATGCATGTCTTATGCATGGGCAACTTAATTTGATTCATAAAACTCCTGTTGGGGTTCCGACTTTACCGGTAAAAAACGGTACTTTACCAAAGTAACGTAGCGCGACCATTATAGGGATTGAAACGGCTGTTGCGCCGAGCCCTGCTACAAGAACAACGACAGTGGTAGCCTGTGTGACTATAGATTCAACTACCACCCAAATAAGGAATGCAGCGCCAACAAGGGGCAAAACACCGCCAAGTATTAAATTGCCCAGATTTTTTGTAAGTTCATTTCTAAAAGCCCAAACGGCTGCGAGTCCTGTCAAGGCATAGAAGATTGCAGCTATGAGGCCAAGCGCACTTACAACATTGGACAAAGCTTGCCCAATTGAACCTACAGCCAGCGAAGCTACAAGAAAGATTATATTTATAGATCCCATAAAAAGTGTTACTGCCCAAGGTGTGCCTGTTTTGGCAGATACCTTTTGGAAAAACCTTGGCATTACACGGTCAAACGACATTGCGTAACCAAGCCGGGCTGCTGAAATTATGGCAGCTTGCAGAGAAGCTACTGTTCCTGTTAGAACAATTATGGTCATTATGTACTGCCAGGGTCCAGGTGCTAGCTTTTGTGCCACAACAGCAAGGGCATTGCTGGCGTGCTTTTGGAGTACATGGTAGGGTAACACACCTTGATAGGCGAATGTTACGATACTGAAAATTAACATAAGTATAACTACGCTACTTATAGCAGCTTTGCCCGGGTTTTCTTCTTTATTTGTAGTCTCTTCGTTAATATAAATTGCTGCATCCCATCCAGAATAGAGGAAGACTGCTATGAGAATACCAGCTAAAAGCCCTTTTATCCCGCCGGCACCCCCGATAGTGAACCAAGAGGCGCTTACCGGAACTGCCGTATGGCCGTTTATCATGGCAACGATTGCAAGAGCCGCGAAAAACATCAGAACCACGTATTCGAAAATCGAAAGTGTCCACTGGAATCGTGCTGCTATCTTGATTCCTAGCATTACCAGTAGCATTACGAAAATATCCCACAGAGCTCCTATTAATCCTACCAACACGTTGTTATTAGTTAGCTGGGGATTAAAAAGCTGAATTGTGTATGTGCCTACGGGTAAGGTAAGGCTTGTAGTACCCAACGTGTAGTAAAGTAGGATCATCCAGCCAGCAATAAAACCTAAATACGGGTTAATAGTTTGGGCAACCCATGTGTACGTTGCACCGCAGTTTTGGTTCCATCTGTTAAGCCGTTGGTATGCCAGTGCTATACCGATCATAGGAATGAATGAAATGACTATCGGGAGTACTCCTGCATATCCGCTTGCTGCAACTATGGCGGCCAGACTGACTGCCATGGACTGTGCGGGCCCGGAGCTAGCAAGGCCTATTATTATGGCATCGCCTAGATTGACTGCATTTTGTTTGAGTCGATGAACATTCACCATAATTGTGCACCTCCTGTTCGTATTCATTATAAAGACCTAATGATAATATTAATTCGTCTGAGTTGTTTTGGCAATACTCTTGTGCTATGGCAAAATAACTACACGTAATCGGGCCTTCGAATTAAATCGTTATTATAAGTTTATGAGGACATCTGAAGGATAACGATGACCTTATACGAAAAAACTATAGACATAATAAGGCGCTATATCGCAGAGCACAGGCTCAAGCCGGGAGATAAGCTTCTGACTGAGGCCGAGTTTGCCCGTATGGCTGGTGTAAGCCTAGTAACTGTCCGGCGTGCGCTTGCCGAACTTGCAAGCCAGGGACTTGTCAGAAGAGAGCAAGGACGTGGAACTTTTCTACAGGCACCGAGAATTGACGTAGAGAGTACTAGGCTTGGGAGCCTGAAAGAAACCTTAGAAGGTGATCAGCCGTTGAGCACTCGTCTTGTCAGCATAGTGGGTAGGGTTGCTACTGAAGACGAGGCAAAAAAATTGCAGCTACCGCTTGAAGCGGCCGTGTGGGAGGTTACTAGGATCAGGTTGGTAGGCGACCAACCTCTTATAAGGGAAGTTGCGGTTATACCACAAAACAAGGCTCCTTCGCTACCCTTTGACCTACAGTCCGGCGAAGTGTCATTATACAAAATACTTGCTGAAAGATATGGCATTGAAGAAGGTTATGAAAAGCAAACCCTGTTAGCAAGACACCCAACTAACGTTGAGCGCGAAGCTTTACAGTTAAAAGCATCTGATTGGGTTATTGTCATATCTGGTGTAAGTTATACGTCTTCAGGTCTACCTTTTGACGCATTTAATATGGCATTCGTTGCAAGCAGATTTGCGTTTCATCTACAAACAACTCCAGCAAATATCCTCCTTCCTGTAAGCCGCTAGCTCTTAGTACATTCGTAGAGTTCTTTATCTACAATTACGGTTACATCGTCATGTAGCCGTAGGCTAGTTACAGGCCATTTAGGATTAATTTTTCCACTCATTAGTGCTTTTACAGCCCTTCTTTTACGACCAACAACGAGTAAAAGGATTTTTTCTGCGGATAATATGGTTCTAATACCCATGGTGATTGCCTTAGTTGGAACCTCACGCCCAATAAAATACTTTGCGTTTGCTTTCCTTGTAGACGTACTTAGAGTTACGATATGGGTTTTTTGATCCCAGTCGTCTCCAGGCTCGTTGAACGCTATGTGGCCGTTTTTACCGACCCCAAGAATTGCTAGGTTTATCGGTCCGTACCTATCAATTAAATCGTCGTAACGGCGGCATTCGCTCAGCAGGTCGTCTGCATTTCCATTAGGTGTATGGATGTGTTCAGGCGGTATGTCTATATGGTTGAAAAGATTAGTTTTGATAAAGTTATAAAAGCTTGCTGGGTCGTCTTTGCTAATGCCTACATATTCGTCTAGAGTGAATGCAATAACATTTCTGAAGCTTATGGTGCCCTTGTTTACTTCACTTACAATTTTTTGATAAAGAGGAACGGGACTATAGCCAGTAGGGAGTGCAATTACTGCATTTGGTTTTTTGATTGTTTGCTTGACTAACGCAAACGCTTTTTCTGCTAGATCATCGGCTGAATCAAACTTTATCCACTCCATTTATGAGCTCCTGAGATGCTGTACCTTTAAAGGTGAATCGAGTGGAAAATAAGACTTGTATTTTGAAAATAAGGCATTATATGTTTGATTGTGTTGGCCGGGTACGTACGGCGTTTTGAATAGTTGAGTGATGACTGGGCTCTTTTTAGAAATTGCACCAATGGCTAAAAGGGCGCCAAGCGCTGAGACAGATGTTTTAGCTATTGCCGGCACTACGGGCATATTCAAGACGTCTGATAATATTTGAGGAGTTAGCTTATCCGATGCATTAGGGCTACTTAGCACAATGTTCTCAATAGCATTTGTTTCTAGCAGTACCATAATGCACCTGCTTATCTCAAATACAATACCTTCAATAAGACTTCTTGCGATATCGGCCATAGTGGTTCTTAATGTCAAGCCCACTAGTGCTGCCGGCGCGTTCGGGTTCCAGATTGCGCCTTGTTCACCACCTGCAAGGTATGGAGAGAACATAATTCCATTAGCACCAGTTTGGGACATCTGAGCCATATTGATTAACTGATCATGTTTTAAAGAAAATATTTCGCAGAGCCACTTCACTGCGCTACCTGTGGCTAGAAGATCCATTTCTCTTCCGAACGTGTCTTTATTTACGTGCGGTGTTAGTAGATATCGCTGATTTGGATCTAAAATAGGGGTATTTAAAGTATCCATAATTACCGTACTCGAGCCAGAGATTACGACAGCGGTTTTCCGATCACTGAAGGAAGAGAGTGCAAATGCTCCACAGACAGAGTCAGCAGCACCTACATATACCGGACACCCTTTAGGCAGGCAGAAAAGCTTTGAGGCTTGCGACGTTACACTTCCTACAGCTTCCTGTGGAAGATGTATTTCTGGCAATATAGTCGGCGAAATAGCCCAAAGGTCTAAGAGATCTGCATCCCACGTTTTTAAGTTCAACGAGTATAAACCGTAACCGGCTGCTGTAGATGGATCTGTAACAAACTTGTCAGTTAGCAAGAAGTAAATGTAGTCTTTGGCTGATAGTATTTTGTCAACGCTTTTGTTTTCATCTTGAAAGTGGAACCTGTACATAGGTGCAAGATAACGTCCATCTATGGGCATGCCAGTTTTCGTGTAGATTATTTTCTTTTGTTGTTCAGATATGTGTTCTTCAACCCAGACGTCCGCTCGGTTGTCTTCCCAAGTGATTGCGTTCCCAATTGCGTCTCCATTTTTTATAGCGACCAGCGTTGGCAACTGCCCCGTAAGAACCACGGCTTCCAAATGTGTGCTAGCTGAAGCATTGCACTCTTTTATGGCTTGTATAAGTGCTTGGATCCAGTCGTTTGTATTTTGTTCTGCTTGGCCGCCCATATTGTGGATTGTAGGATAACCTTGTGATGAGTAGGCCACAGGGTAGCCTTTGTCACTTACCAAAGCTACTTTAACTGCGGACGTCCCTAGATCAATAGCAAGGAAATTGCCCATATTGACAAGCTGACGGACTAATCCTGAATATGCATTCGTTTTATTACTGCGTCTACAGCGGATTCGGCAGCTTCAAGCGTCTTGTCTATTTCTGTAAGCGAATGAGCAAAAGAAATGAACAGATTTTCAAAAGGACCGGGATGAAACAATACACCCCTCACCAGCATTTCTTCCCACCATATACGGAATGTGTGTGTATTGGTGTATCTTACAGCGTCGCGATAGTTTTCTATAGGATGAGTTGAAAACCAAACCTGGAATACCGGACCTATTCCAACAACTTGTGCATGCAAGCCTTTTTGATCGAAAATTCTTTGTAATCCCTCTTGCAACATTGTAGATATTTGGAACAAATTATCATATGCCCCAGGTTGCATAAGCAAGTCGAGTGCAGCATTTGCAGCTGCTACTGCAATTCCGTTAGCACAGTAGGTTCCAGCCATTGACACTATGCCTTGGTCTACAAGGCGCATAAGTTCGTATTTCCCACCTAGAGCAGCTACGGGAAATCCACCTCCTAACCCTTTTGCAAATACAGTTAAATCAGGGTCTACGCCATAAACTCCCTGCGCGCCTGAAAGGGATAGCCGAAATCCGGTAATTACCTCATCAAAAATCAGGACAATGTCCAGCTCTTTTGTAAGCTCGCGCATTTTTTGAAGATATCCTGGTTTTGGTAATATACACCCAGTATTCAGCATGACTGGCTCCGTGATGACTGCGGCAATTTCGTTTCCGTGAGCTTTAAGAACCTTTTCCAATATCTCGCAGTCATTCCAAGGTAGCACGATTATGGAATTTTCAAGCCCCGGGGGCAATCCTGGTCCTTGTGGTACGGGGACTGGCTGAGTATCTGGACCGGCCAAATCAAGGGGCGGGTGCTTGCTCCAATATATAGCGTCTGAAAAGCCATGATACATCCCTTCAAACCTTATTATTTTTGGCCTACCCGTATATGCTCTTGCAATTCTAAGCGCGTAGAGCACGGCTTCTGTGCCTGTGTTGCATAGATGCACACGTTCAACGCTAGGCACGGCAGCAATAATTTTTTTGGCTAGTTCAGATTCTTCTTTAGTTGGCAGAGCAAAAATGGTTCCTCGTTTTTGGATGAACTTTACCACAGCATCGGTTATCGCCTTAGGCCTGTGGCCGAATAGCATGGGGCCAAGACCGAGTAAATAGTCTACGTACTGATTACCGTCGACATCAAATATGTACGGGCCGTCTCCATAGTCCACGAATAGAGGGTAAGGTTCCCACCCTGAAAAGGTAGATCGTGCAGTGCTGTTTACTCCGCTTGGAATTACTTTTTTTGCTGCTTCAAAAAGCTGTTTTGACCTGGTGAATCTGCGTCCTTCAGGAAAACTTAGCTTCACAGAAGCACAACCTCCCTAACCTGCCCAGCCTAACAACGTCATTATAATAATATAAAGACATGAGCACTTGTGTCAAGGTGTCAATTAGTTTTACGATAACTTTAAAGATCAATACCTTACTGACCTCCCACAAGCATAGAAAGCGATCTTGACTTATGGCTTAAACAGCTTTTTGTTAGTCTATAAGTAGAGTTAGTACGCCCCATGTGTAATTGTTGTATCCTGTCCCAAGTTGCATAATTGAACTTGTCAAGCACTTTATGGATTTGCGGTAAGTTACGGAGGCTGACTCAAAATGTCGCAGCAGGATGCAGTGTCGGGCCAGGTTGTAAAGTGGGTTTATAAATTTGAAGAAGGCAGTGCCGCTATGCGGGATATGCTGGGCGGTAAAGGTGCCGGCGTAGCGGAAATGACAAGAGTAGGATTGCCTGTTCCGCCTGGCTTCACCATTATAACCGAAGCATGCCGGGCATACCTTGCACAAGGTGAGAGGTTTCCAGATGGGTTGAAAGATCAAGTTGTCCAAAGCATGAAAGAACTTGAGAAAAAAACTGGAAAAATTTTTGGAGACCCCACTAATCCTTTACTTGTTTCGGTCCGTTCTGGGGCTAAGTTTTCTATGCCCGGCATGATGGATACAATACTTAACCTCGGCCTAAATGATTTAAACTGGAAGGGCCTTGCAACTCAAACGCAAAATGAGCGCTTTGCTCTTGATGCATATAGGCGTTTTATACAAATGTTTGGAAAGACAGTTATGGGCATACCTGGTGATAAATTCGAAGAAGCTTTGCGGGCCGCAATCGAAGAAAACAGTGTAGATAGTGAAGCTAAGCTTCCAGCAAGTGCGTTGGAGAAGGTTGTTGAAAAGTTTAAAGCGATATATCGGGCAGAAACCGGAAGCGAATTTCCTCAGGACGTCTGGGTGCAGCTTTACCTGGCTATAGAGGCAGTATTTAAGAGCTGGAACAATAAACGTGCCATAGATTACCGAAATCTCTATGGGATTCCACATGATCTTGGAACGGCGGTTAATGTCCAAGTAATGGTATTTGGCAATATGGGCGAAGATTCTGGTACAGGTGTTGCATTTACAAGAGATCCAAATACAGGTGAAAAAGTACTTTATGGCGAATACCTGCCTAATGCTCAGGGTGAAGACGTTGTTTCAGGCACTAGAACGCCGTTACCTATACAAGAGCTGGAAAGTACTAACAAAGAACTATATGTCCAGCTTAAGGAAATCGCTCAAAGACTAGAACGCCATTACAAAGATATGCAGGACATCGAATTTACAGTCGAAAGAGGAAAGTTATATTTACTGCAGACCCGAAGCGCCAAAAGAACAGCTCAGGCAGCTGTCAAGATTGCTGTAGATATGGTTAGGGAAGGTTTAATAGATAAGAAAGAGGCTATTTTAAGAGTTGAGCCTGAACAAGTTGAGCAGCTCTTACACTGGCAAATAGACAGATCTCAGCCTGTAAACGTTATAGCGCGTGGCGTAGCGGCGTCGCCTGGAGCGGCAACTGGCAAGGTAGTGCTAGATGCTGATACCGCTGAAAGGATGGGAAAAGATGGCGAGGCTGTAATATTGGTACGACCTGAGACAAATCCAGACGATGTGCACGGGATAATAGCGGCAAAAGGAGTTCTTACGGCTCGTGGAGGCAAAACAAGTCACGCAGCAGTTGTGACAAGAGGACTTGGCAAGCCCTGTGTTACAGGATGTGAAGCAATTGCGGTTTATCCAGATAAGGGCTTTTTCGAAGTAGATGGTCAACAGATTCATCAAGGTGAAGTTATAACTATTGACGGCACCACAGGAGAAGTTATTTTGGGCGAAGTCAGCTTGGTCGAGCCAAAGCTTAGTAGTGAACTGCAAGACCTGCTTTTGTGGGCTGATGAGATCAAGAAGTTGGAGGTTTGGGCCAATGCTGACTATCCCCGGGATGCTAAGGTAGCAAGAGACTATGGAGCAAGAGGAATTGGGCTCTGTCGTACTGAACATATGTTTATGGAACAGGACCGATTGCCTATAGTACAAAAAATGATACTTTCGGAGACGCGCGATGAGCGGGAAAAGTATCTTGCGCAGCTTTTGCCATTTCAACGAGAAGATTTTAAGGGCATACTTTCCATAATGGAAGGGTTGCCTGTAGTAATAAGACTGATAGATCCACCGCTGCATGAATTTTTGCCATCTTGGGAGGAGACTGTTGAAAAGATTGCGCAGCTTAAAGCTGAAGGCAAAACTGGGCCTGAGCTTGAGGAGTTAGAGCAGCTAAAGCAGCGAATCGAAAGTATGCGTGAATTTAACCCTATGCTGGGATTAAGAGGATGCAGGCTGGGGCTTCTATATCCTGAGATTATTGAAATGCAAGTTCGAGCGATAATGGAAGCGAGTTGTGAGCTTAAGGCTAGCGGACACGATGTAAGACCTGAGATTATGGTTCCACTTGTTGGTACCAGGGGAGAGATGGAGGAGTCACGCAAGATTATTCAAAATGTAGCTGAAAAAGTTATGGACGAAAAGGGCGTGAGAGTGGAGTACAAGATAGGTACTATGATAGAGGTTCCCAGAGCTGCATTAACGGCTGGCGAAATAGCAAAGGCGGCTGAGTTTTTCTCATTTGGAACCAATGACTTGACTCAAACGACTTTCGGATACTCGCGAGATGATGCTGAAGGTAAGTTTATTCCGAGATATTTAGATCTTGGTATATTGTCTGATAATCCTTTTGAGACACTGGACCCTGACGGTGTGGCAAGACTTATGAGAATAGCGGTACAGGAGGGTAAGGCTACAAGACCCAATCTTGAAGTCGGCATATGCGGCGAACATGGTGGAGATCCTAGATCTATTTATCAGTGCCACCATATGGGGTTAAATTATGTATCGTGTAGCCCATACAGAGTGCCTGTAGCTAGAATAGCTGTGGCTAGAGCAGCAATAGAAGAACAAAAATCTGTAGCGATGACTGCCTAATAAATGGGACTAGCAAGACGCATATTTTTCGGACTTGCTTACCTTTTAGGTAAGGCTCCCTGGGATACTGGTGTTACGCCACCAGAGTTGGTCAATATGGTAGAAAACTGGGGAAAGGAGCCAGGCTACGCACTGGATATTGGATGCGGTACAGGTACTAATTGTGTGTATCTTGCTAAAAAAGGATGGAAAGTTGTCGGTATAGATTTTTCTAAACGTGCGCTCATTAAAGCAATGTCCAAGGTAAATTCAGAAAATCTTAATGGCAGAGTAGAGCTTATACAAGGCGATGCCTGCAAGCTTGGGCAGATTCTGGCTGGTAGGTCCTTTGATTTAATGTTTGACATAGGATGCTTTCATAGCCTATCATTGAGCGAGATGAAGCAGTATGTTGCGGGTTTGGCTACAATTGCAAAGCCCGGATCAAAATATATGTTGTATGCATTTCTAAAAAAAGAAGGGCAAAGTGTTGGTCCCGCAGGTGTTGACTATAAGCTTGTTGACGAGCTTTTTTCGCCCTATTTTGAACTGCTTGAAGTTGCAAAGGGTTCCGATGCAATGGGATTTAGGGAGTCTTCTTGGTTCATAATGCAGAAGAGGAGTTGATGAAAGCTGTGGCGAACGCGAAAGCTAAGGCCAAAAGCCAAGCTGAGAAAGACTTGGAAAGGCAAGCTAGGAAAGAAAGAAGGCAGATGCGAGTCTTAAAAGATGATTTGGCTAGGAACGGGCTAAATAAGTCTAAGGTAAGTAAGAGCATCAAGGATCATAGCGGACCATGGCATAGACAAGAGCTGATTGAATACAGCCTTGAGATGGTAATGCAGCTTGCCCAAGAAAAGCAAGGAAGAGGCTTGCCTTTTGGCGATCTATTTCAAGAGGGATGCATCGGCTTAATCGAGGCAATAGATAGTAAGGATTTAAGTTATGAACCAGACCCTTTCTCATGGCTCAGATCACAAGTAGATAATGCTATGGAGCAAGCCATAGAAATAGAAGCAACCATACGCCGTGAAGCGGAGATGCTCTTGGAAGAGGTATCGCTGTTTGACCATGTCGAAACAGCCTTAAAGCAAGAGCTTGGTAGAGAGCCCAAGATAAAAGAGCTAGCTCAAGAACTGCATTGGGATGTCGCCAGAGTGAAAAAGATAAGAGAGATGGTTAATTTTGCTCGCGACAGCTTTGATGAGGATATCCTTTCCTATATTCAGATGCTGCAAGGAACAGAGTGGTTTGAGCATTTAAATGGCTGGGATGAAGACAACCCCACTTTATGAAGAGCACAAGCGCAGAGGCGCAAACTTTACCGAGTTTGCGGGCTACCAAATGCCTTTGCTCTACACGAGCATAAAAGATGAAAGTATGGCGGTTCGTAATGTATGTGGTGTTTTTGACATATCTCACATGGGGCGGATTTGGATTGAGGGTCCAAATACCAAGCTAGAACTAAACAAGCTTGTAACCTCAAATTTAGCTAGTTTAGAAGCCGGTAAAGCGATATACACACTGATTTGCAATGAAAGAGGCGGAATTATCGATGATCTGATACTTTACTGTAACAACGATAATAAGTTTTTCGCAGTTGTAAATGCTGCCCGTAGAGATGTTGATATACAGTGGTTATCAGAGCACTTGCCAGATACTGTGCACATATCTGACGTAAGCAATGAGAGCAGTCTTATTGCGTTTCAGGGTCCCAAGGCAAGTGAACTTTTACAAAAAGTAGTCCCCGATAGCGTCGAGTTTCCACGGTACTTTTGTCATGGCATGGTTAGTGTAAATCTTGACTCAAATCAAAATATTGAGGTATTTTTAGCAAGAACTGGCTATACTGGTGAAGATGGATTTGAGATTGTTGTTGACAATGACAATGCTGTGCGGCTTTGGAATAAGCTCTTAGAATTAGGGGCTACACCGTGCGGGCTGGGTGCGCGTGATCTCTTACGATTGGAAGCAGGATTGCGCCTGTATGGACAAGATATGGATGAGAACACCATACCCTATGAAGCTGGCCTCGGTTGGACTGTGAACTTAGACAAAGATCAATTCATTGGTAAGGACGTACTTGAGCAGGTAAAAACAGAAGGTCCTATTCGTAAACTTGTGGGGTTAGTTGTAAGTGGAAAGCAGATAGCCCGGCATGGAAATCGTGTATGGAAAGATGAGCAAGATGTCGGATTTATTACTAGTGGCGGATATTCGTTCTTTTTAGGTAAGTCTCTTGCAATGGCGTACTTACCGGCTACTATAGCAAAGCCAGGTGAAAATGTTTTTGTGAATATACGTCAAGGATTTGTTCAGTCAGAAGTTGTACGATTACCGTTTTATCGAGGAAGTGCTGGAAAACTATAGCTTTGTATATAATTTGCTATAAATGTGTAGAGTCGAGGGAGGAGGTCGTGAAATTTTATACAGAAACGCATGAGTGGATTGAAGTAAATGATCGTATTGGCACAGTAGGCATTACTGACTATGCCCAGTCGCAGCTTGGAGATGTCGTTTTTGTTGAGCTGCCAGATCCAGGTACTGAGCTTGAAAAAGGTGCTGCATTTGGTGTGGTTGAATCAGTTAAAGCGGCATCAGACCTATTTTCTCCAGTAAGGGGAAAGGTAGTTGAGGTTAACGCTGAGTTAAGTGCTCGCCCGGAACTTGTTAATAAAGATCCGGAGGGAGAGGGTTGGATGATTCGCCTCGAAATTGATCCCTCAGGGCTCAGCGATTTGATGGATGAACAGGCTTACAAGGCTTATTTAGAGGGGCTAAAGAGCTAGGGGTGGGTTACCTTGCTTTTTCAGACCAAGATAGATCCCAGATGCTTTCGTATCTGGGGTTGCGCAGCGTTGACGATTTATTCATAGACATTCCTGAGTCGATAAGAATAGAAGGTATTGATATCGATGCCGGAATATCCGAGCTAGATGTGCAACTTGCATTACGTGAAATAGCTGAAAAGAATGTTGTGTTTAAGCCAAGCCGCATATTTAGAGGCGGTGGGGCATATGTAAGATTCATTCCCGCAGTTGTTAAGGCAGTAATTTCGCAGCCTGGATTCTACTCTGCATATACGCCTTATCAGGCTGAAGCTAGTCAGGGATGGTTGCAAGCAATTTTTGAGTACCAATCGTATATTGCAGAACTTACAGCAATGGATGTTGCAAATGCGTCACTATATGATGGAGCAACTGCACTTGCAGAAGCTGCCGTGATGGCTTGTGTAAATACATCGAAGCACAAGGTAGTAGTAGCTGGTTATGTAAATCCGGTGTATCTAGGTGTTTTAAGGTCGTTTGTTATTGCAAGAGGGATAAATGTAATTGAGCATCGGGATGTGGGCGGAAAGGTAGACTTAAACGCGTTAGCTGAAACTCTTGGGCACGACACGGCAGCAGTTGTGTTCCAAAATCCTAATTTTCTTGGGTTGTATGAGGATGCAAGAGAGATTGTTGGGCTAGCTCGTGATAACGGGGCGCTTGCTATTCAGATATTTGATCCGATCATGTTGGCAATCATGGAAGCGCCAGGCTCGCTTGGAGTCGATATAGCGGTTGGAGAAGGCCAACAGTTTGGAATACCTTTGCAGTTTGGTGGCCCATATGTGGGCCTTATAGCCTGTCGCCAAGATTTAGTTCGAAGATTACCTGGACGGCTTGTTGGAATTGCTTATGACAAAGAGGGTAGGCGTGGTTTTACCCTGACACTTCAAGCGCGTGAGCAACACATACGCCGGGAGCGTGCTACATCCAACATATGTACCAATCATGCTTTAATGGCACTCGCAGCTACTGTTTACTTGGCATATATGGGAAACAATGGATTAAAGCAGATTGCGGAGCTTAGCGTTTCGCGTGCGCATTACTTGCAAAAAGAGCTTGAAGAAAAAGCTGGATTACCACTGGCGTTTAACTTGCCATTTGGATTTGAGTTCCCTGTTAGGCATCCTGATCCTTATGGAGTTGAAAGGTTGCTTGTTGAAAAGGGAATACTTCCTGGCCTGCCTTTGGGCAGATGGTTTCCAGAGCTTCGTGACGCAATGCTCTTTTGCACAACTGAAGTCAACGACAAAAACTCTATTGACGAATTAGTGGAGGCGCTAAGTTGACAGAACCTTTAGTATTTGAAAAGCATATTAGCGGTTATCCTGGGCCAAATCTACCTAAGCTTGATGTTGATTTGGTTGAGATTCCGGAAGAACATAAGCGCAAATCTTCCTTACGTTTGCCGAGCTTACCTGAGCAAGAAGTTTTCCGACATTATACCAGACTTTCACGTATGAATTACTCTCAAGTTACAAATTTTTATCCGCTCGGTTCTTGTACTATGAAGTATAACCCTGTTGTCAACGAGGAAATAGCAAGACTTGCTGGTTTCTCAGACATTCACCCCTACCAGCCGGAAGACACTGTGCAGGGGGCCTTAGAACTTATGTACAAGTTAAAGACAATGCTTTGCAAAATTGTTGGAATGGATGATTTTTGCTTACAGCCGGCAGCAGGTGCTCACGGAGAATGGACCGGATTAAAAATAGTAAAGGCGTTTTTTGAGTCAAAAAACGAACAACGTAATAAAGTATTGGTTCCTGATAGTGCGCATGGAACAAATCCTGCGAGTGCTGCAACTTGCGGGTTTCATGTTGTTGAGGTGAAATCAACCAAGGAAGGCACGGTAAGCATCGATGACCTTAAGCAAAAGCTAGATTCGCATGTAGCTGCTCTTATGCTTACGAATCCGAACACACTTGGAATATTCGAAAAAGACATTTTAGAGATAGCAAACATGGTCCATGAAGTCGGTGCTTTATTATACTACGATGGTGCAAATCTAAATGCGCTCATGGGAATTTGCAGGCCTGGCGATATGGGATTTGATGTTGTGCACCTTAATCTGCACAAAACCTTTTCTACCCCACATGGAGGAGGTGGTCCTGGTGCAGGACCTGTGGGTGTAAAAGAATTCCTTGCCAAGTTCTTACCCGTGCCAAGAGTGGAGCTTAAAGACGGTAAGTATGTTTTGAATGAAGACGTACCAGAAAGCATTGGCTATATAAGGAGTTTTTATGGCAATTTCGGTGTGCTAGTTCGCGCATATGCCTACATAATTGCCATGGGCGGTGATGGATTGCGTCAGGCTAGTTTAGACGCCGTATTGGCTGCTAATTACCTTATGCACAAGATTTCTGCTTATTTTGTTCCGACTACTGATGTGTGTAAACACGAATTTGTAGTATCTGCATCTAGTTTGATGGAATATGGTGTTAGGGCAGTCGATGTTGCAAAGGCCTTGCTTGATTATGGGTTTTATGCTCCAACTGTCTACTTTCCGCTTGTGGTACCGGAAGCGCTTATGATTGAACCCACGGAAACCGAGTCGCTTGATACTTTAGATCGATTTGCAAATGCGATGTTGGAAATTGCTCAAAAGGCGAAGATAGATCCGGACACCCTTCACTCAGCCCCTCGTACTACTCCGGTTGGTAGGTTAGACGAAGTGGAGGCCGCACGGCACCCAATACTACGTTGGAAGCCAGAATAGATGTATTTTTGTTAAATTTTGTGTTATAATCTGTATCTAGAGGAACACAATTCCATGATTAAGCCCACCGAAAAAGTCAAGGCTAAAGCAGCAAAAGATACGCATTTGTCATCAAAAACAGCACAGTACACGGCGCAACACATTCAGGTGCTACATGGCTTAGAGCCGGTAAGAAAGCGGCCGGCAATGTACATAGGTAGCACCGATTCAAAGGGCCTACATCATCTTGTCTGGGAAGTTGTGGACAACAGTGTCGATGAAGCTTTAGCTGGATTTGCTACACATGTTTTAGTCACCATTCATCAAGACGGCAGTGTAAGTGTGGAAGATGATGGTAGAGGAATCCCTGTAGACATTATGGAAGAGCAGGGTAAGTCGGCGCTTGAAGTTGTTATGACAGTTCTTCATGCTGGGGGCAAATTTGGACAAGGTTTGTACAAGGTATCGGGAGGACTACACGGGGTTGGTGTTTCGGTCGTAAATGCCCTTTCCAAACGATGCATAGTGCGCGTTAAAAGGAACGGGCACATTTATCAGCAGGAGTACGCTCAAGGAAAACCACTTGGACCGGTTGAAATTGTTGGTGAAACTAAAACTGAAGTTGAAACAGGCACTTGGACAAGATTTTGGCCAGATCCAGCTATATTTAAAGACTTGCGGTTTAACTTTGACGATATAGCTGAGCGGTTAAAAAGACTTGCTTTTCTAAACCGTGGGCTTACTACCAAGCTTGTCGATGAAAGAGATGGAAACGAAGTTAGTTTTTACTTCGACGGGGGGGTACTGTCCTTTGTAAGGTACTTAAATCGGGGCAAGATAGTAGTAAATGAAAAGCCTATATATATTTCTGCAAAGATCGAAGACATAGAAGTTGAGGTAGCTCTACAATACAATGAAACCTTTGTGGAGAATCTGCTTGCGTTTGCTAACAATATTCACACAGAAGAGGGCGGCACGCATGTCACGGGTCTACGATCAGCGTTAACTAACACTCTTAATAGCTACGCTCGTAAAGTTTCTCTTATCAAGGAAAATGACCCTAACCTTACTGGAGAAGATGTCAGGGAAGGGCTAACATGTGTTATAAGTGTGTTGCTGCATAACCCTGAATTTGAAGGCCAAACGAAGACTAAGCTAGGGAACTCGGAGGTACAAAGAATAGTTTCACAGGTCGTTTCTGATGGATTAAGTCAGTACCTCGAAGAAAACCCAAGCGAAGCAAGAAAAATAATCCTCAAATGTTTAACAGCAGCCAGGGCAAGAGAAGCTGCCAAGCATGCAAGAGAGCTAGTTCAGCGGAAAAGCATATTGGAATCCTCTGCGCTTCCAGGAAAGCTTGCTGACTGCTCAGAAAGAGACCCATCGCTATGCGAACTTTATCTTGTGGAAGGAGATTCTGCCGGAGGTTCAGCAAAGCAGGGTAGAGACAGACGCTTTCAGGCCATATTGCCGTTGCGCGGCAAGATTCTGAATGTGGAAAAAGCGCGGCTTGACAAAATTCTATCCTCAGAAGAAATAAGAAATCTGATTACTGCGCTTGGTACGGGAATTGGAGATAAGTTTGACATATCAAAGGCGAGATATCACCGCATTATAGCCATGTGTGATGCGGATGTCGACGGTAGCCATATAAAGACTCTATTGTTAACGTTTTTCTTCAGGTACATGCCTGAACTAATTGAAAGAGGCTATCTCTATCTTGCCCAGCCTCCACTTTATCGCATATCTAAAGGAAAGCAGGTAAGGTATGCGTATAGTGATGAGGAACGTGATAAGTATTTGAAGGAGCTTGGTAAAGATGCCGAAGTGCAGCGATATAAGGGCCTTGGTGAAATGAATCCAGAGCAACTGTGGGAGACAACAATGAATCCTGAGAAACGAGTATTGCTGCGGGTGGAAATGCAAGATGCGGCGGAAGCCGCTAGGATTTTTGAAACTCTCATGGGACCTGAGGTTGACCCACGCAGGCGTTTTATCCAAGCGCATGCCAAAAATGTTCGTAACCTTGATATTTAGTACACATTAGTTTGCCTTCTGAAATGAAAGTAGCAGTAGACCTCATGGGTGGAGATCAGGCCCCTATGGCAATTTATGAAGGGGCACTGCTTGCTGCGAGGGAGCTGGATATCAGAATAGTGCTAGTTGGGCTTCCTGATGCAATTAGAAGAACAACAAAAAGCGGAGACCCATTTGAATATATTGAGGCACAAGAAGCAATTGGCATGGATGAGTCGGCTGCTGCAGCAGCCCATGCCAAGCGACGCTCAAGTATGCACATTTGTGCAGAATTGGTAAGAGATAAGAAGGTTGATGCCTGGGTTTCTGCCGGAAATAGCGGAGCTATACTTGCTACCTCACTATTAGTTCAGGGCAGAATACATGGCGTGCAGCGACCTGCGATAGGCACAGTGTTTCCGACTCTCACGTCTTATTGTTACATGCTGGATGTGGGAGCTAATGCAGACTGTAAGCCAGAGTATCTTTTGTCGTTTGGACTAATGGGTAACGAATATGCAAAGAAGATAATGCGCATAGATGTACCAAGAGTAGGGATTTTGAGCATTGGTGAAGAAGCGGGCAAAGGGAATGAGCTTGTCAAACAGGCTACTGCTCTGTTTCAGGATGATAAGCGGCTAAATTTTGTGGGTAACGTTGAACCGAAAGAAATATTTTATGGAAAGGCCGATGTAGTTGTAACGGATGGCTTTACTGGCAATGTAGCACTTAAAATGGGTGAAGCTACGGCAGAAATGTTTCTTGGCATGATGAGGGATGTAGTAAGATCCTCACTGCTGACGATGGTGGGTGGATTTATGCTTTCTAGCGCGCTAAGAAAGGCAATGGCGCGCGTAGATTGGCGAAAGTTTGGTGGTGCGCCGCTACTAGGCATCGACGGCGTTGTTGTCGTTGCTCACGGAAGGTCGGACGCCGAAGCTTTTAAAAGTGCAATTAAAGTTGCGAAAGATGCTGTTGATATAGATCTTGTGGGGGCCATTAGAAGTGCATTTCAATAAATCTTATCGGCAGTTTTTAAGTATATTGACATAAGTCGAGAGGTGTTCTTATGGCAGGAATAGGGACAGTATTACCGCGTCCTATTAGTGAAGAGATGGCAAGTTCTTATGTTGATTACGCTATGAGCGTAATTGTTAGTCGTGCTCTGCCTGACGTTAGGGATGGTCTAAAGCCAGTGCAACGCCGTATCTTGTATGCCATGAATGAGATGGGCCTTACAAGCACAGCTAGGTATAGAAAATGTGCAGGTATAGTGGGCGAAGTGCTTAAGAACTATCATCCTCATGGTGATGCTGCTGTATATGATGCTCTAGTGCGTATGGCGCAAGATTTCGCCATGAGATATCCGCTAATTGATGGACAAGGAAACTTTGGAAGCATAGATGGCGACTCAGCAGCCGCGATGAGATACACTGAAGCGCGGCTTAGCGCATTGGCGTCAGAGATGCTTGCTGACATCGATAAGAATACTGTCGATTTTATGGATAATTATGACGCAACATTAAAGGAACCAACTGTGCTGCCTGCAAAGATACCTAATTTGCTTCTTAATGGCGCCTCAGGTATTGCAGTAGGTATGACTACTAATATTCCTCCCCACAATCTAAAGGAAATAGCGCGTGCTGTCATCAAAGTTATAGATGATCCCGAAGTCACAATTGAAGAACTGATGAATATAGTTAAAGGGCCAGATTTTCCAACTGGTGGCGTGATTGTTGGCGTTGAAGGTATTAAAACAGCCTATGCAACTGGGCATGGCAAGATCATAGTCAGGGCAAAAGTATCTTTTGAGCAATCACCGTCAGGGCGTGAAAGGATTATAGTAACCGAACTTCCCTACATGGTAAACAAGGCCAATCTGGTTAGCAAGATAGCTGAGCTGGTCTCGGAAAAGAAATTAGAGGGAATAGTTGACCTGAGCGACGAGTCAGATAGAGAAGGTATGCGCATTGTTATAGAACTAAAGAAAGATGCCAATGTCGTTACTGTGCTTAATAATCTCTACAAGCACACTGCTCTTCAGACCACGTTTGGGATTATATGCCTTAGCCTAGTTGATGGAAGGCCGCAAGTTCTAAGCCTCAAGCGAATGCTTCAGCTGTTTATAGAACATCGTAAAAACGTAATATTGAGGCGCACCCAGTTTGACCTTGACAAGGCAAAGGATAGGGCACACATACTGGAGGGGCTCAAGATATGTCTGGATCATCTAGACGAAATAATCAAGCTGATACGGTCCGCGAAGGATCCCGAAACTGCACATATTGGCTTAATGCAGAGGTTTGGACTTAGTGACAAACAGGCCAAAGCAGTTCTCGATATGCGATTACAAAGGCTAACTGCTCTTGAAAGAAGCCGAATTCAAGCTGAGTATGAGGATGTCATTAAACTGATTGCCTCACTCGAGGAGATTTTAGCGTCGGAACGAAAAGTGCTGAGTCTGATCAAAGAAGAGCAGGAAGAGCTTATCAAGAAGTACGGAGATGAGAGGCGTACAGAGATACAGAAGGATGGTCAAATAGAAATCACCCAAGAAGATCTTATTGAAAAGATAGATGTTGTAGTTAGCTTAACCCACCGGGGATATATAAAGCGTCAGCCCTTGCAGTCTTTTAGAACTCAGCGTAGAGGCGGCAAAGGTTTAAGTGGCCACCGTCCAGCTACAGGACTTGGCACTCCGTCTGGTTCTAAAGAACATGACTTTGTGCAGCAGCTTTTGATTTGTAACACATATCAGTCAGTTTTGTTTTTCACAGACGGTGGTCAGGTATATCAACTTAGAGTTCATGAAATTCCTGACCGGGAAAGGCAGGCAAGAGGTGTACCGATAAACAACCTTATTGATATCTCTAGTGAAGAAAAGGTTACATCCATGTGTGTTAGGCCAATGGAATCCACTAGCTCCTATTTACTTATGGTAACCAGAAAGGGTCTTATCAAGAAGACTTTGGTTAGTGAATATGAAAATGTAAGACGTAGCGGCCTGATAGCCATTAATCTGCAAGAAGGAGACAGGTTGCTTGCTGTGGATGTTGTTAAAGGTAACGAGGACATTCTGATTGCGACTCGATATGGCGAAGCAATAAGGTTTAACCTTTCCGAAGTAAGGCCTGTAGGAAGAGTTGCAATGGGTGTAACTGGTATACAACTTGAAGACGGTGACGAAGTAGTTGGGATGGGGGTTGTACGTAATCCTGCGGCAGAGGCGCTGGCTGTATCTGAGAAAGGATATGGCAAACGCACCGACGTATCTGAGTATCCGCGCCAGCACCGCGCAGGAAAGGGAGTGCTTACCATGTCTGTCACACAGAAAGTAGGAAATGTGGCTGCATTTGAGGTTCTAAATAACAGTGAGAGTGAAGTACTTGTTATAACCCAAAAGGGCATGGTGTTACGGACTGAACTAAACGCGGTACGAAAGACCGGGAGAGTAGCGCAAGGTGTAATCATTATGAAACTTGAGCAAGATGATGCGGTGGTATCAATTTCACCTGTGGATGTTGAACAAGACAATAACGTTAATTCGTAATTGAGGTCCAAGTGTCAGATCTTGAGGTAGAAGGAATAAGAATTGGTCACTGGACGCATCAATCCGGGAAAACTGGTTGTACGGTAATTTTAATGCCACCAGGCGGCGCGGTAACTTCCGCGGAAGTGCGAGGTGGTGCGCCTGGGACTCGCGAAACAGATTTGCTCATGCCCGGAATGCTCGTAGAAAAGGTAGATGCTGTTGTTTTTACTGGAGGCTCTGCTTTTGGGCTAGCTGCCGCCGACGGTGTTGTGGAATTTCTGAGAGAGCATAATCGGGGCATAGAATTCGCTGGATTTCATATACCAATTGTAAGTGGTGCAGTAATATTTGACCTAAACGTGTCAGAAGGGCGCTTCCCGGATTTCCGTTCGGGTTATATGGCATGCAAAGCTGCGATTGAAGACGGTCCGTTGGCTGTTGGTAGAGTGGGTGCTGGGGCTGGTGCCACGGTAGGTAAGCTTCTTGGATATCAATTCCATATGCCAGGAGGGGTTGGCACTGCAGAACTACAAACTTCTACGGGGGCTCATCTCTTTTGCCTTTCCGTTGTGAATTGCGCTGGTGATGTATATAATTGGGAGGGCCAGATCGTCGCAGGCGCAAGAAGCGGCGATGGGAAGTTTTTGAATATAACACAAAGCTACGGTAAAGCAATGTCAAACGAATCAAGTGTTACGAATACGACTTTGGTTATAGTTTTGAGCGATGCTATTTTGACAAAACAACAGTGCCATAGGTTAGCACAAAGAGCCCATGATGGCCTAGCTATTGCCATAAGGCCGGCGCACACAATGTACGATGGTGATATTGCTTTTTGCAGTGCAACGTGTAAACAAGAAGTAGATTTTCTTGAGCTCGAGATACTGGTGCCAATTTTAGTCGCGCGCGCCATAGCCAATGCGGTTACTAACTAATTTTGAGTACTCATAGGTTGGAGAGCCCAATTAGCGTATTAATTACTCGGCTGAGTTATTTTGCCGGGCGGTGTGCTCTTAAGTTGAGTTTTTAGCCTACTGATTAATGTAGCAGCGGTATCGTGTTGGGGTTGCCATTCAGATATTGTTCCTTTCCATTTAAGGTTGCCGCTGGTTGAATTCATGAAAGCTGTTATGCGCTCGGCAATCTTGAGTGCATCTGCAAGATTGACCTCCAAAGCCAGGGCAAGGTAGTTATCATTAATAGGAATATGTTCATCGTAATCGCGTATTACTCCGGAATAAAAAAGGCTAAGAAAGTGCTTCCATTTGTCTTGAGACCACAGCATTATTACAGTAAGCGGTAACTTCAACCTGGTGCATCGTAGCATAACGCGTTGTAGTTTATGCATTGAATCAAAATCATCACCTAAACTTGTTCTTAGGTAGGTATGAACCCCTATTGCGGTACTTAGCTTAATTATCTGCTCGGTGAAAGACGGGCTCAGTGCTCTTGAGGTATAGGGTACTGAGTAAATCAAAATCACGATTAAAGGATCAGAAACAAAACTAATTAGACTACCCGTGTGCATATTTAATATTTCACATACGCTGCTTGCCACTGAAATGTCATCTACTATGTTTAGCCCATTGGGTAACCATCGTTCTTTCGATTGTAAGAGTTTATATAGCGGTCTTGTGTCTCCTTTTTCCATGCGCAAGCTTGAGTTTAGAACAAGGCCCGCCTTTACGTGAGCTTGTGAGACAATTTCACCAGCCAATTCCTCAGCATTTTTTAATTCCCTGTGTGCAGCTTCTACTTGACGTATTGGTGCGAGTATTAGCTCAGAGGATCGGAAAAGCGAGTTTGCTACTGCATCAAATATTTGCGTTGCGATCTGTTTTGCATCATATAAGGAAACATGTTTTATATCATGTTGAGCAGTATTTTCGAAATCGAGAGCAGTACGTTCAAACTCCACAGATGCCTTGTTGAGGCCTTGTATAACTGCGGGTGAGAAGCTTATGAATGATTCATCTGAAATTTGACATACCATATGTATTGCATTGGGCCCACAGTTTACGTAGTGAAGGCCTGGATCGCGTTGGTGTAGCAGTGTGCAGCCCTTACGAGCTTGCATCATTGCGCACCAAGGATGTACAGTTCCCGCGACTATATCTCCTTGGCTGTAGGCGGCAAATTCGAGCCCTAGCCATCTCCTGGCGGTTTGGAGCACTGCGTAAACGCTAGAGTCTTGTATTAAATTGATCAAGCTATGTCTTATGTTACATTGCATAAGATCTTAATAAGTATTAAAATCATAACGTAAAATTGTATCAGTTTTTGGTTCACTGCATAACCTGCAGCTTTACGAATGATAGAAGAGCTCCAAGGGTACATAGCAAATAATTTTGACTTCCTTGTGGAAAAGCTTAGCGCGCCTGATGGTCAACTTGCAACACAGCATAAGTTGCGAGCATTGATTCGTGAAATTGCAAGCACTACCAACGATGCAATACCCACGGATGAGTGCTTTAACGATGTTGCCGCGACGGCAACAATTAAAAAATTAGGTCAGCTGGAAAGCATGGTAAAGCTTGCCGCTGCATCCGCAGGACTAGAACGGAATCAGCGCGATACACTTATTAGTCAAGTTAAACGCTTTTTTAGCGTGCTCATGGCAACCTCACTTACAGTATCTTCTTCAACCGATCAGAATGATAATTTTCAGCTAGAATCAGGGGGCGTGTCAGATGAAAAGAATCCCATTATCAATGACCTCGCCCGCGAATTACATGATACTGTTGCAACGGACATCTCAGCAGCTATTATGATTCTAAACAAGCTAATGGAAAGCAACTACAACGTAGCCAATCTTACAGATTCACTTGCTCAAGTATATGCACTTCTTGAGTCGGCCCTGTCCAGCACTCGCCGAATTATGCGCTTCATAGAAAGACCTAGGCTTGACAGTGGACTTAGTCTTATTGATGGTTTGAAACGATACGGCATGCTTATACAGACACTTTATGGAATAGACGTGTCAGTTATTTCTAAAGGTGACGAGACTCGCATTGATGGCGCTAGACGAAAAGAGTTGTACCTAATATTAAAAGAAGCTATGACGAATGCCGGAAAGCATAGTCAAGCGTCACATTTGAAAGTCGAGCTTACGGTTGATTCAAACAAAGTCACGGCTGATGTTCAAGACAATGGTAAGGGTTTGGTCGAACAGGATTTAGAGAATTCTAGAGGACTGAAATATATGCGTGAACGGGCCCAACGGATTGGCGGTGTAGTTAAAATCTTTTCTAAGCCTGGCTATGGAACAACAGTTCACCTAGAACTTCCATGCAGATAGAAAGAGCTTCCTATATCACAAGAGTTTTAATTGTAGATGATCAGCCCGTTTTTAGAGAAGGTATAAAGGGAATGTTGCGGCCTTTCCCGGACATACGCGTTATTGGTGAAGCAGAAAGCGGCATAGAGGCTATACAGGCTGCTGTGCAGTTGCGGCCTGATGTCGTCCTGATGGACGTTAATATGCCAGGTATGGACGGCATTGAAACTACAAAAGGGCTGTTGAGACATATACCGGAAGCAATTGTTATTGGTGTGAGTGTAATAGATGATAGCGAAAAGGTCTTAGAAATGCTAAATGCTGGCGCACGAGGTTATATTCTCAAAAGCTGTAAGCCAAGTGAGCTAGCAAATGCCATACGAGTTGCGAGGGATGGTAAAGTGTCACTTGCCCGCGATATGGCTACAAAAATTGTAGTTGAGCTGGCATCAAAAAAGATGAGCCTACATGAAGTCGAACCACTTAGCGAGAACGTTACAGAGCGCGAGAAAGCGATCTTGACCCTTGTGGTTAAAGGTTTCAGTAACAAGGAAATAGCTAAAGAACTTCATATGGCCGAAAGCACGGTTGCTTCATATTTGGACAATATATACAGGAAGCTTGGTGTTCAGTCTAGAACTGCGGCTGCCATAAAAGCTCTTCGTTTAAAGCTAGTTGAGCTCTAGCTATTTATGTTTATAGGCGAAGCATTTGCCGATTCCGCCCCGGCTCTTTGAACTTTTAAGTCTGCTTTGCGCAGAGTTCGTGCTGCTAGCGCATATATACCAAGCAGGGTAAGTAGGATACCTGCTCCTTGCACGGTTCTATTTACACCAAAGAGCTGAGAGACTGGGCCAGCTAAAAATATGCTTAACCCTGAACCAATTTGTACCATAAGGAACCTGAATGAAAGCAATGTTCCTCTAACCTCTTCCGGGGCTTCTTGCTGCATTACAGCAGACAGAGTAACGTAATACATCATATTTGCAATTCCGGAAAAGAATAACAAGGTAGCTAGCACGGGTACATATGATTGCAATGCAATTAAGCTCATACACAAGCCCATTCCTAGTGCGCCAAGCGCCATTATTAAGCCTACCTTTATCAATTTGCTTGCAAATGGAACTACAAGTGGACCCGTTAGCATACCAGCTGAGAGGATCGCTAGCAACAATCCATAGTATAAGCTCGCGCTGTGTGGCGAGTGGACTAGATTTGAGAGCAAAGGTGCAAGTAAAGGTGTCAGGAGAGCTGCCATTATTGATACTCCAAAGCTCCATAATAGGCTTTGCTTTATAAGGCTATTTTTTCTTACAAACGCTATGTAGCTTCGCACACCCGTGCATGCATTTTTATGTTTCATGCCAGGTTGTTGCCAGTCGATACCGCGAATTGTTAGCAAAAACGTACAGGTGAATAACCCTCCAATAAGAAGGAAAATTAGCCTGTCAGATGCCACAAATGCGACGAATCCACCTATTAAATATCCTGCTGTTTGGGCAATTTGACTGGCAAATGACGTCATGCTGTTTGCGACGATTAGCTGTGTGCGCTCAACCGAGTGAGGTATATAGGACTGCCTAGCTGGCTGGAAGATTCCTGTACCTATGCCGAGTATTGCTATTAGTAATGCTGCCAAGGTGATAGGAGGATGTATGATCCCAAGAAATATGCAGGGAATAACCCTTATAGCATTTGCAAGCGCCATTGCAACCTTTTCGGAAAATCGATCAATTAACAGTCCGGTAAAAGGTGTGACTATAATGCTCCCGATGTAACGAGACGCAAAAAGCACTGTTACTGCTGTAATTGACCGATAGACACTTGTGGCCAGGTAGGCGATGGCCACAGTTATAAGCGTTTCTGCGAAATACGTCAGTGACTGGCTGCTGAGAAAAACTGCAAAGTTTTTGCTGATTAAACTACTTGATCTTGCAATCCTTTTTTGCTGTTTTAAGCCTGATTGATCCGCTAAATGATGCTCGCTTATTATTATGTCTTTGAGGGTTTCAACAACTCTTGGGTCGTACCACTTTCCCTTTAAGGTGTCCAATTCTTCAAGTGCACCTTGAATATCTTTAGTCTCATTTTTATATGGACGTGGTGATGTTATGACATCATAAGAGTCACATACTCTGATTATTCTTGCACCAAGAGGTATATCTTCACCTCTTAGTCCGTAAGGGTAGCCAGAACCGTCATAATTTTCATGATGGTAACGGACAAATTCTGATGCTGTTCTATGTTCCTCGTGTTGGGAAAGTATGTCAGCTCCTATGTTTGTATGCTGTTTTATTAGCTCGAACTCGTTTTTAGTAAGCGGCCCCTTTTTTAGCAGGATGGAATCAGGAATTGCTATCTTGCCTAAATCGTGTAAATTCCCTGCCACTTTTATACTCATAATTGTTTTCTCATCAAGATCCAGACGCTGAGCGACTTTTTGGGCCAGATCGCCCACCCTTTCGGAATGGCCAAATGTCGAATGATCCCTTTGGTCAATAACCCTAGAGAGCATTATGAAGTTTTCATGAAGCCATCTATCTAAACGGAAGCTCTGTTCAAGTGCGCGCTTATGCATTACTAGAGGGGTTAACAGGAATGCAATTAGAATCAAACTAAATTCGCTATGAGCACTTGCAAGCCATCCTATTACGACGCCTAGCGGAATTAGTGAGCCAAAAGGTATGAACGAAATTCTCATCATAGGGGCTATAGTTTGGAACAATGACTGTTTGTGAGCAAGGCTTAGGCTTATAGCAGGTTGCACTATGTTAACAGTAGCAAGTGCTAACGAGCTTGCTAGAACAGCAAGTAACAGGGAAAGAGTACCGTGTAAGTGCATACTAGTGAGTTTCATCACTAGAGCAGTTGTCATAGTGGTAATCATGTGTGCACCGCGATTAAAAAAGAAGGCGTCCCAACTAATATCTTTTCCTGGCACCCTTTGATTGATTGTTCCAATACCAGATACCAACATGGCTGTAGGGGTTGGTAAAGCTAAAGCGTTTGCAAGCATTATGGATAAGCTTGCGGTTAACATGCCGCCTACGGGCGTCCTTATTGGAGACATTGAGGCAAATATAGATAAAGCGAGTAAGATACCAGCCTCTACAAAGAGAAAAGAACCTTTTATTGATCCAAGGCCTGGATAACCGGGTATAACACCTTTTAGTTCAAGAATAAGTAGTGCTATCCCTAGTATGCCAATGCAAATGTTGTATATTCTTGCAGCCATATAACTATGGCTAGAATATTACACAAAATTTCACATTTCAATAAAGGAATAACAAAAAAGCGCCCTCACGGGCGCTTTTGCGAATGATAGAAAAGCTCGAGCTTATTCTTTAAATGTTTACACAGTTATAATCTTTTATAGCTCCCAACCGCCGACTACCATTGCTCTGGTGAATAGGCTCGCCAGTACGCGTAAAGCCTTCTTCACGTGTTTCACCTCCTTGCGCTAAGCTGGCAAGCAATGCGCATTGCTTTTGTATTAATAGTGGGCATGTAGGGGCTTTAGCAGGCATCCTTAGATGTTATAGAGGGGACACCACATTTCTTACACCAAGTATATGAATAATTTATGGTGGGCGTAATGTAAGATCTTTGGTTGTATAAATATGATTTGCTAGCCCATGCGAATAGCTGTAATTTCGGATATTCACGCAAACAGGGAGGCTTTAGACGCGGTGCTGAGTTCTTTGCCTCAAGTCGACGAAGTTTGGTGTCTTGGAGACATAGTAGGCTATGGTGCTGACCCCCTTTATTGCCTTGACGTGGCAAGAGAATCTGGATGGGTTATGCTTAAAGGTAATCATGACGAAGCAGTAGTAAATCCTGCGGTTTTGTCATGGTTTAATAGTGCTGCTAGACGTGCTGCTATATGGACTGCTAAACAGCTCGATATCAGTCGTATTACTTTTTTACGCTCTTTGCCGGCTAAAAGGCTTTACAAGGGATATTTACTGGTCCACGGTAGTCCAAGAGATCCACTTTACGAATATATCTTAGATTCTGCAACCGCAGGTATTGTTATTAGAAGTATTGTTGACATGATTTGTTGGCATGGCCATACTCATGTGCCGGGCATGTTTGAACTTACAGCTTCAGGCATCAGGCACTTTTATGCACTTGGTGAGTTTGCTGTAGGCAATGCAATGTTAGTTAACCCAGGTAGTGTAGGGCAGCCTAGAGATGGTGATCCGCGAGCAAGCTTTGCCATATTTGATACAGAAACAAGGGTTGTTGAATTTAGACGCGTTGAATATGATATTGAAAAGGCAGCTAATAAGATAGCCAAAGCGGGATTACCCACCTTTCTTGCTCAGCGCCTTTTTTCTGGTATTTAACCTGAGGGGTGCCGTTTTGTAAGTATCTGAACAAAGAGTACAAGACCGAAGATAAAAGTTACCGCGCCAAGTAAATAAATTACTCCGGCTGTGAATGGATCGAATAACCGATGTGTTGCCGGAAACCATATCATAAATGCGCCAAGAAGCATACACAGCACGCTAATGGTTCTAAATGGGAATCTCATGCTGAAAAAGTATAGCACCCGCCAGGCTTGTAAAAAAATTGCCTGACAGGTGCAATATGTTTCTTAGAAGACTATTAACTTTTGCCTATCTTGAAAATTTTTGTTCCACATACCGGGCAGGTGCCAGAAATAGCAGGCCTACCGTTCTTCATGGTAATGTTTTGAGGATTTTGTATTTCCACTTTTTTCTTGCATTTTAGACAGTAACCTTGAACTGCCATCGTCATCGCCTCCTTCATTACAACGCGTCTTACGCTAGTTGAGTATTTCCTTGAATTGTAGCATAACAAGGCTTAAATTTGTTTAGGCTTGTCTGAAGACATTTTAGCCTGTGGTAAAATTAATCGAGCTACCAGCGTTTTACCATTGCGCACGCCGAGGTGAACCTTTATGGTTTTTCTTACAGATTTTCTTGGTGCCCAAATTATAGACGCTGATCAAAGATATGTAGGAAAAGTGAGAGATCTGATCGCGACTAGCGAGTTTACATACCCTTTAGTAATTGGCCTACTGACTGATGCCCGTAACAAACGAATGATTTCTTGGGACTTGGTTAAAAGCTATGGTTTTCAGGAAGTGGTTTTAAGTGTTAAAAAGGCCGATGTGAAATACGTGCCTGCTCAAGAGAATATGCTTTGGCTGGCGCGGGACATTTTAGATAAACAAGTTGTAGATACAAATGGGCGCAGGGTTGTAAGGGTAAACGATGTACAGCTTGGTAGTGTGGACCGAAGGCTTGTAGTTGTTGGTGTTGATATAGGTTTTAGGGGGTTACTGCGTCGTCTTGGTCTTGAGAAAGCTGTTAAGTTTTTAGCTTCTTTATTTAGGCTGAACTTTAGGCACAGAATTGTAGCTTGGGATGTTCTGGATCCTGTCCGGAGTGACAGCCCAGCGGTAAAATTACGTGTTGCTCACAACAAGCTGGCAAAGCTTCATCCAGCTGATATCGCAGATATTGTCATGAATTTGGGGCCTAAAGATAGAGCAGCAATACTTTCTTCTTTGGATGAAGAGCTTGCGGCGGATGCTCTAGAAGAACTCGATTCTAGACATCAGGCAGTAATTCTTGAACAGATGGATCCTCGAACAGCATCTCAAATTGTTGAGGCCATGGGCAGGGATGAGGCGGCAGATTTACTTTCCGAGCTACCAGATGAAAAAGCAAGCGAGCTACTTGGATTGATGACGAGTGAAGACGCCAGCGACATAAAAGGTCTCATGCGATATCCAGAGGATACGGCTGGGGGTATTATGACAACTGAATTTGTGGTAGTGCCAAGAAGTCTTACTGGTGAGGATTGTATCCAGCATCTTAGAAAAGTAGAACCAGATGTTGAGTCTATATATTACATCTACGTGATTGATGAAGATCAAAAACTATGCGGGGTTTTTTCTCTACGAGACTTAATAATGGCAAATCCTCATAGACCGATAGATGACATTATGCAAAAGCATGTTGTAAAGGTGACTCCAGATGCCTCTATTGGGGAAGTTGCCGCACTAATGGAGAAGTACAACCTGATTGCTATTCCAGTTGTGGATGAAGCCAACCATATTATTGGCATAGTCACAATTGATGACGTGATGGAACGTATTTTGCCCGCAGGTTTGAAAAAACGTTTGCCAGGAGTGTTTAGATAACCAAAAGTTAGATATCATGGAGCCGCTCCACAAGCAAAACACTCAGCTAATGAAAGAGCGTACATCAAATGGGCCGCTAAAGCGCTCGTTATTAAGTCGTATTGCTCGTATTTTTCTAGTTATTGGTCCTGGGATTATTGTTTCAAACGCGGACAATGATGCTGGCGGTGTAACTACGGCTTCCATTGCAGGTGCAACATATGGGTATTCTCTGCTTTGGGTGCTAATTCTCCTAACTATAATGCTTGTCGTTGTTCAAGAAATAGTTGCGCGAATAGGAGCATATTCGGGCAAAGGGCTTCTAGATCTGGTTAGGGAACGATTTGGAGTTCGTTGGGCTACATTCGTAAGCCTGGTTATATTCGTAGCTAATGGAGGGACGGTTCTAGTAGAGGTTGCGGGCGTATCAGCTGCGCTGCTTATCTTTGGCGTACCCAGATTTGTATCGGTTCCAATAGCTATTGTGCTGACTTTAGCTTTACTGTACAGAGGATCCTATAGGTTTGTTGAACGTATTCTTTTGCTTTTAGGCCTTGTCTTCATTTCTTATCTTATAACAGCATTTGTTGTTCGACCTAATTGGCTGGAAATGGGCATGAACATAATTCATCCTTCCATAGCCATAAACAACGGATACATTCTTTTTGTAATTGCTCTTGCTGGAACGACAGTTACCCCTTATATGCAACTATACTTACAGTCCTCTGTTGCCGAAAAAGGCATAACTCTGCGTGAGTATACGATAACAAGGGGTGAGGTAATTGCTGGTTCCATATGGTCTGACATTGTCGAAGGTTTCATAATAATCACATGTGCGGCGGGACTTTATTACGGGTTAGGCCACGGACATCCAGTTCCTATAAATGATGCCTCTCAAGCGGCAAGAGCTCTGATGCCTCTTGCAGGCAAATATGCCTCCGTGCTTTTTGCAATTGGATTTCTTGGAGCAGCATTGCTTGCGCTTAGTGTAGTCCCCATTTCTACCGCATATGGTATTTGCGAAGCATTCGGCTTCGAAAATGGCATCGACAAGTCGCCATTGGAAGCCCCTTTTTTCTTTGGATTATTAGCTGTAAATGTAATAGTGGCTGGCATTCTGGTTCTGTTTGTGCCAGATCGGCAACTTTTTCCCGTGATTGTGGATACCCAGGCTCTTGAAGGAATTTTGCTGCCAATAATTATGATCTTTCTTATGTTAATAGCTAACGATTCACATATAATGAGTAAAGGGAAAAACGGAAAGCTTGCAAACATTATGGGCTGGCTCTTTACAGCCGCAATGGTTATTCTTAGCCCCCTTGCTATGTTGACGTCGCTAGGGATACTTCAGATCTAGCTTGGATTAAGTCTTTTATCTGCAACTGCTTTGAAAGTCGTAAATGCTTTTTGATCAAAAAGAACAAACCGTACCAGTTTCAGAGTGTCTTGACTACTTGCTGCATTTATTGTTTCGTCTATCATAATTTCTGCGCATTTGTCCATGGGAAACCCAGCTATTCCTGTACCTACTGCAGGGAATGAGACACTAGTTATACCCTTTTCTGCAATTATCCTGTATACAGCTTTTGTGGAATCGCGCAGGCTCTTTTCTGTTGTTTTCCCACCAAGATGCATGGAGGCTTGGTGTATAACCCACTTTGCTTTTAGGTTACCACCAGTAGTAATAGCGGCTTCTCCCACTTTTATGGGCCCAATACGGTTGCATTCTTCCTGTACGGATGGTCCGCATGCTTTAGCTATGGCACCGGCCACGCCGCTTCCAAGTATAAGTTGGTTGTTTGCAGCATTGACTATAGCTTCAGTGTCTTGTTGCGTAATATCTCCTAGAAGTATTTCTACGCGAGTTTGATTAACCTTATAAACACTTACTTCGTTCATACCAAATAACCACGCTCCCTAAAGTATCCTTCACGTTTTGCGAGCTCTTCTTTATCAATTATCTTAATCCGTTCAACCCCAAAGCCCTCTATGGCTATAGAAGCAAGAGTGTGTCCCCTCGCAAGGCCATAGCGAGGGTTTCCAGACCTATACACAACTTCGTAGATGAAACCAGCGGCAAAGCAGTCGCCTGCTCCCGTTTGATCCCGAACCTTTTCAACAGGGTATGCAGGTACATGAGTCTCAAGATTTGGCTCGTACCATGTGGCTCCCTCTGCACCCATCTTCAGCACGACTCCCTCTGCTGGAAACCTTTTCAGAATCTCACGTGGTGAATAAAGCCCCAGTGCCTTGAGCTCTTGAACATTCAAAAAGAACCATGTGGCAGCTGAGATTATATCTTCAATTGCCTTAATCCCTTTTTCTAGATATGGGGTCATAACGTCCAGGCCAATCGGCATATTTTTATCGACCTTGCTCAATGCTTTTCTTTGAATGTTATCAGGGACGGTACCCAGAAACAGTACATCGATATTATCGGGTATCTCAGGCTCAAAATCGCTGTAGATTTCTTCAATGCTTCCAATTTGCACATTTTGTCCAGTTAAGGGGTCGTATCTGGCATGCCAGGAATAAGTGTGCAGTTCGCTTTGTTTTATAAGACTTGTATCGACGTTTGGTGTGGTTATAAGCTCGATAAAGGTTGCAAAATCTTGTTTGGATATTATGCCGCAGACCTTTACTTTAATAAATTCTTTTGCCGCAAGCGTAAAGTATAAAGCAGAGCCGCCTGGCCATGGCGGTGTCGGACTATCCTCAAGGCCATCAATTGTGTCGAGCGCAAAAGACCCTACAACGCCTATACTGTTTTCCATTGGTAGTAAATAGATTCGTCTAAGAAGTGCGCAACTCTAAATTTGTTTGTGAGTTTTTCAAGGCAAAGAGTAACTCTACTGGTGAGGCGAAATCTTCTATCAGCATGGTGTACTTGCATACATCTTCGGCATAGTGCGCATCGCATCCTACAGCACAAGCAATACCAAGCTCATTTGCTATCTGGGAAGCCAAGTTATTACATTCTGGACTACACTTTGGGTTAAAGATTTCAATGATATCTATCATATGTGCTAGTTCTCTTATTCGTTTGACAGTGAAGTGTGCCCTCTTATAGTCGAATGGGTGAGGTATATAACTTAGGCCTCCTTGGGCGTGTATTTCGGACAGGGTTTGTTCAGGTGTCATATCTCGTGGAATGAGCTTGGATAAAAACAAACCAATGATTTCGCCTTCGCTGGTCATTATTTCCTCGCCTACTATAACCATCTCCGGGTAGAGTCTTTTCATATGCAAAGCTCCCCGAATTGTGTTATGGTCTGTTATCGCTATCTTTTTGATGCCGCAAGATATCGCCTTATCTATAACTTGCTCGATTGTAGTTCGTGAGTCGGGCGAATAATTTGTATGTATATGGAAGGCTACCCTTATAAGCTCGCTCACTTAATCAAACAGCCTTATTATCACCGTTTTCTTGGACTTTTGCGCTGCGTTTTTTTGCATCATCTGGCCTTGGGCGGCTAGCAATATATCCATCACTTGCAGTGGTCTTCTTTCTGACCTTAACTGCTCGCTGAATTCAGGCCCCACTTCACTTGCCAGTTTGATTACCCTATTTAGTATCCACCCCGGCACGTATACCATTTCGTTCAACACGCACTCTTCAAGTAAATCCAGAACTTCATCAATGTCACGTATTATCGCCCTAGGGGTCCTAGCCTGCATGCGCTTTTGAAGCATCAGAAGGTATCTCTTTTGTTCCTCCCTGGTTTTTTGCAACATCTTTTATCCCTCTTTGTTTATCGTTAGTATCTTGTTTACAAGTTTACAACGTTGAGTTCCTTCTGTGAAGAGGATACAGTGACTAATACATTACTTGCATACGGTGTGGGATAAATCAGCGTTTGCCAACTTCTGGTGCTTGGTACCAAATGAACATAGCGTCGGAAGTAGTAGTGGCTACCCTTATACACAACGCAGTATCTAACAAGCATCATAGCTACATGCTGGTATGTTTTGCCGGATACAGAGTTAAGCCAAAAAGGAATCATGTATAGATTTTCTATGTAAACCACTTCCGTCCATACTCTTGGCTGGGCTCGCATACAATCTACAAAACTTTGTTTGGATCCCCAGGCAGTCTGTGCTTCAGGCGCTATATGTTCCCACACAAGCTCAAAGTATCCAAGCGATTGTAGGAGTGTAAGGTATTTTTCCCATAAATCAGGTGGCGTATCAGGCAACCGCATTGTGCGGTAGGTTGTATGCAGTTTTGTTCCGTGTTGATTCATGTGCACAAAGCGATAAAACTCATCAGCTGTAGCAGTTGAGTATTTACTCAGTATGCGGTCTTTTATCAATAGTTTTATTTCTTCTGTAAATGACATAGGATGCGCTTGGTTTTCAACATGTCTCTATATATTGTATATAATCATCTACAACACAAGATCTTTGATTTTATTTATGCAGAATGTAGCTTTTTCTGATATTCATCAATTAGAACCTGCGCTAAGTGATTGGGTAGTTCCTCATAGCGATGAAGTGACATTGCATAGTAAGCACGTCCTTGTGTTATCGATCTTAGATCCAGCGAGAGTTTACGCATTTCCGCAAGCGGAACATATGCCACTATTTCCCCCCACCCATCTGTTTGAGCTTGCATGCTACCTGGTTTACCCCTGCAGCCTGTAATCGCGCTAATCACGTCGCCTGTAAACCTTTCAGGCAAAAAAATGTGCACTTCCATGATGGGTTCTAGTATATAAGGATTAGCTTCAAGGGCGGCTTTACGAAGTGCCATGGCACCAGCAATTTTGAATGCCATATCTGAGGAATCTACTGGATGATATTTGCCATCAACTAGAGTGACTTTAATGTACTTTAATGGATACCCAGCAATGACACCTTCATCCATAGCCTCTCTTACGCCCTTTTCTACTGCTGGTCGGAAGTTTTGCGGTATTGCTCCTCCAAATATCTTGTCTTCCCACTGATACTCTTCTCCATTTGCAGTTGGTGCTATTTCAATGACGCAGACCCCATATTGACCGCGCCCTCCTGATTGTTTTACGTATCTACCTTCTGCCTTGGCGCTTGAGCGTATAGTTTCCTGATACGGTACGCGCGGAGCTTCAAGGTATGTATCGACGCCATACTTACGTTTTAATTTTTCAATCGTTACTTCTAAGTGCATGTCACCGAGTCCACTTATGGTTGTTTGCTTCGTGACACTATTGTATTCGACAACAAGAGAAGGATCTTCTTCGGCTGCTTTAGATAGTGCTCCTGCTATCTTATCTTCATCAGCACGAGTCTTAGGCATTATTGCCATTGTGTAAGCATGCAGGGGGAACTCTATAGGCTTTATCTGAATAATATTTGTCTTGCTACATAAGGTATCAGAAGTTTTTGTTTTTTCTAGTTTAGTTACTGCACCTATATCGCCTGCACTAAGTTTTTGGACTGGTTCTAAAGTTTTTCCTTTCGGTATGAAAAGCTGTGCTATTTTTTCATCTGCATTTTGATTTGAGTTGTAGACACTGGTATCAGGTTGAAGTGTTCCTGTAACAACATAAAAATAGTTTATGCGGCCAACAAATTGGTCAGCATTAGTCTTGAAAATGAAAGCGCATATATCATCTCCTGAATCTGTCATTAGTGTTTTACCATCTACTGTGGCTAGCGCTTTGTTTGAAGACGACGGCATAAATTCGGTAATGACATCGAACAGAGTTGATATGCCGAAGAGCTTTAATGCTGAAGTAACAAATATGGGAACAAGCTTGCCGTTTGCTATACCTATGCGTATACCTTTTACTATTTCTTCTACTGTTAACTCTTGACCTTCTAAGTATTTTTCTAGAATCTCATCATCATTTTCAGCAGCAGCTTCAACTAGCTGCATCCTTGCGTTGTTTACGTCTTCCAAAATGCTTGAGGGTATGTCAATTTCTTTAGCATTTCCTTTTTGGTCGTACGAGAATGCTTTCAGGTTTACGATATCAATAATCCCTTGGAGGCTGTTTGTTGCGCCAATAGGATATTGCATGAGCACAGGTTTAGGTGTAAATGTTTCCTGTAGTCTCGACACACAATTATTGAAGTTGGCATTTTCTTTGTCAAGCTTTGTTACTATAAAGCATCTTGGAACTTTTGCCTGGACACACCTTTGCCATGCAATCTCAGTGCCTACTGGTATGTCAGATGTTGCCGATATAACTATAGCTGCGCATGAACATACATACAGAGCACTTACCACCTCTGCACCAAAGTCATGAAAGCCTGGCGTATCAAGCAAGTTTATCTTTTTGTCCTTCCAATTGATGTGTGCTATGGACGTTGAAACTGAGATTTTATGCTTTATTTCTTCGGGTTCAAAATCCATAAAGGAGTTTCCCGAATCTGTGGAACCCATACGGTCGGTTATGCCAGCAGTAAAGAGCATTGCTTCTGCCAGGGTTGTTTTACCTTCGTGGGAATGACCAATAAGTGCGAGGTTTATTATGCTAGAGGCGTTATAATCTTTCATGGCCTCATCCCCTTAACGATAACAATTCTTGACTTTCTAATTTATCAATTATGCTATTAAAGGCCTGAGCTTGTGTAGAGATGGAATGCTTGATTCCGTTGTACGGTATGATTAATGTGGTAGGAGGTGTAATAGGATGGCGCGACAAAAACACATGGTTAGCTTAGAGGAAGTGCTTTCTGCTATTGAGATGGCGAAAGAAAAGGTAATTGCAGACGAAGTGCACTCCATGACCAAAATGGGTGTACCGAAGGCAATGGCATATGAGATGGTAGTAGCACGTTTTGGGCAAAAAGTATCGTCTTCAGAGCTTGATTCCTACGAGGATGCATTTGATACCGGGGTAGCAGACTGGTCAGAGTTATAAGTTTCTCACAGTGAAAGCACTTTTAGTACTTGGTGACCGAAGTAACCCAAACTTTTACTTTTTTACTAGGTTTGCTCCGCCTGATCCAGCTATATATATTAAGTACGACACCAAGGAAGTACTTCTTGTAAGTGAGCTAGAGTACCAACGAGCTCAAAAAGAGAGCAGTGTAACAGAGGTGGTGTCAATACAGCGACTGCCTGGGGAAAAGCTTTCATTTTCGGATTCATACAGTGCAGTTATAGAACCTGCGGTAAGGTATTGCCTTGCTAATGGCATAAACGAAGTCTACGTCGAGCCCACATTTCCTTTGGCAAGTGCAAGGTTTATGGAGCAAAAGGGAATAAAGGTAGAAGTAGACCATTTGTATTTTTTGGAAAGTCGCAGGCGAAAACGCAAATCCGAGATAGAGTACATAAGGGCATCTGTAAGGGCAGCCGAAGAGGCTATCAGAAGTGTTTGTAAGACTGTAGCATTGGCTGAACCAAAAAATAACTTGCTATATAAGGGCCGTATTTGTATTACCTCAGAGTATCTTTTGAGCAAGATTGAGAACGAACTTTGGCGTAAAGGCTATATCCCAGAAGATCCAATTATTGCTGGCGGTAGTGAAAGTGCATTACCCCATTCGCGTGGCAAAGGCCCACTTCAACATGGACTTCCCATAGTTATTGATATTTTCCCAAGAGACAAGCGAACGCATTACTATGGAGACGTTACAAGAACTGTTGTATATGGTGAACCTAATGAGCTAGTTCAAAGGATGTACGTTGCAGTTTATGACGCCCAGCAGAAGGCTTTGTCGATGCTTAGACCTGGTGTCAATGCACGAAATGTGCATCAAGAGGTCTGCCGCGTTCTGTATGAAAAGGGATTTGGTACCCTTCTAGACCAATACAAGAGACAAGATGCTCCCGCTTACTTTATTCATGGTACAGGCCATGGGGTGGGTTTGGCAATTCACGAAGAGCCTGGTGTTCGTGATCAGGATGTGCTTCTAGAGCCCGGTGATGTCATAACAGTTGAGCCTGGCCTATATGCTTCTGGGCTTGGTGGCGTACGGATCGAGGATACTGTAGCTATAACAGAAGACGGGATAGACAATCTGACTACACTACCCAAATCCTTAAATGTAGTGGACTATATTTGAAATAAGGAGCATGAAATGCCCCAGGACCTTTCTAAGCTTGCTGAGCTTGTAATACCTATCCTATGCCTTGCGTTTGTTGTTGGTTGGACCGTGAGCTATATACGCCGTGGTCACCGACGTGGATAACACGTACGGCAATAAGGCCCTCAAAGCCCAATAGACACTGGTTAACTTTCTAGCAACTTTTTACGCAGATTTTCAAGACGTTCAAACTTTTCTAGTGGAATTTTTATAGGCTTTATCTTTTCTGGGTATTTTGCGGTCTGTATTGCCTCAAGTAAAAGTTCTAATTCGCTATCCGTCAGAGCTATTATATGCTTCCTGCGAGGATAATCTTGCTCTTGTTGTACTTGGGGATCATCGCTGCTGGAATAAGTATTTTCTTGAGAGCTTTGGATATCTTGCTGCCGTATAGGCCTGGTAGGGCGAAACAGTTCTTCAGAGCCCAATAACGAAATTCTCTTATTTGCCATTTAATACTTCCTCAGCAAGTGCTCTGTAAGCTTTCGCGCCATCAGAATTGGATGCATACTGTAGGATGGAAAGACCTGCAAACGGTGTTTCAGCAAAGCGTATACTATCTTTTACCTCAAACGGATATACTATGTCTCCGTATCTTTCTTTCACCAGTTGAAGCACCTCTTGTGAATGTAAAGTTCTTCCTTTGTATATAGTTGGCAATATACCCGATATTCTAAGATTAGGATTTAATTTTTGGCGCACTCTGTCTATAGTAGCATGAAGCTGCTGCATTCCTTTCATCCCAAAGTACTCGCACTGCAAGGGTATTATTACTTCGTGTGAAGCTACAAATGCATTTATGCAAAGCAGGTTTAATGCTGGTGGGCAATCAATCAAAATAAAGTCATAATGATTCAAAACCGGCATTAATTTGTCCTTCAAGACGCTTTCGCGTCCTATTTCATTTATTAGTGCCACCTCTGCTCCTGCCAGTTCTATATTAGAAGGGATAAAATCTATCCCTATGGTATCCGAGTGCATCACTACATCCGCTACTGATATAGCCGGTACTGTTAAAAGATGATACATAGTCAATTCGAGCTCATCTGGCTGCTTTATACCCATATTTATGGTTAGATGTGCTTGTGCGTCTAGATCACAAAGAAGCACCTTCTTGCCGCGCTCCGCAAGTGCTGCACCTAAATTAACGGCTGTTGTTGTTTTGCCAACTCCGCCCTTTTGATTTGCTATAGATATTACCCTTCCCAACCTTAATCCTAACTTTCTTGGCTAGCTTTAAGTATTGCTTATTCTAAGCTACAATATTCTAACGATATAATAGTTTAAATTTTATAGCGTGGAATCTTGTAGTGTTATTGAGGAACAATGACAGCAATCTTTGCATATATTTCATTTGCGGTTTCTGTTATTTTTGCTGGCGTTGTGTCACGACAGTTTCTGCAAAGAAGACGTATTTATCAAGCCATTTGGGCAAGCGCTCTATTCTTATGGGCACTTGCAGCTCTGGCCGAAGTGTTAGCCTCTATAGGTGGCTGGACTTCTGCTGAGTTTCGTTTGTACTATGTCGCTGGTGGAATTCTCCTAGTTGGCTTTTTTGGTCTGGGTTCTCTTTACTTGCTTTTCCCAAAGGTAGCGAAGTTCTTTGCTTGGTTTATGGGTTTGGCATTTGTATTGAGTGTTGTAGCTACTGTTGGTGCTAGTATAGCCTCACGTATGCTTGCTGGTGTGCATGGGGTACCGCCTAACACTGCTATGTATGGTCCAAGAACTCATCCTGGTAATGTGTTTAACCTGTTAGCGTATATTTTGGCCGTTGTTGTCAATATATTGGGCACCATCGCACTAGCTGGTGGTGCGCTTTATAGCGTTGCTATGGCTGCAATAAGAAGATCTGGTTGGATTAGGATGATTTCCAGCTTGTTAATTTTAATTGGTGCGTTGGTAGTGGCATCAGCGGCAAGCTTAACACGTTTTGGCCAGCCAGGTTACTTTTATTTGGGGCAAGCTATTGGTATTGCCATAATATTTGTAGGTGTGCTTGTTGCTGAACGACCTCGTAGGGCTGCTCGTAGGGAAGCCTAGTGGATGTTCTAGACTTCATTATCATAGTTGTGTTTCTTTTGTCGCTTTACTGGGCGCTTAGGTCTGGCTTTGTGCAGCCTTTCTTTTCTGAATTATTTTTCGTAGGCACATTGGCCGTTCTGCTGTATCAGCGGGATGCTTTTGCTGCTATCATAAATCACTTCATTAAAAACGTGCCTACGTTTCTGCTATGGATCATTGCATTTGTAATAGCAACATTGATGAGCTACATAGGTAGGCTTTTAGGGGTAGCGGTACGTAATATACCAATAGTTAAACCAATTGACACTTTCGCGGGGCTAGTATTGCACGCGTTTTTGGCATTTATTGCCGTTTACCTTGCGTTGACGGCAATGGTTAGTCTTGATCATGCGTTTAGTATGTTCGCAAATGTTTCGAACAACACACTTACCAAAACGCAGGCTATTTCCCTAATAAATTACTTGAAGGCAAATCCGGTGAGCACGGCTATTGTGGGCAGTCATCAATTGGATGAGCTACAGAAAGCCGTTATTGCTGGTGAAGCATCTGTTAAAGTTGATCAAGGGATTGTCAATGTGGCTTCATTCTATTTGCATTACATATATCCCCAGCTTCAGAATTCTTCATTGGGCCCATTAATACTGGGCTGGGGTTCTAGATTGCCTGTACTAGGATCTCTTTCGGTTTTGTGAGGGTGGTTTTGATTTGGGTTCTTTGAGGAGGAGGTCTATGGACGTAGCAACCTTCATGGAAAAACAAAGTCAGTACTTGGCGCCTGCATACCATCGTTATGTTGACATTCTTTTTGTCCGTGGTGAGGATAGCTACTTGTACGATTCTTCGGGGCGCAAATATTTGGATTTTGCTACAGGCATTGCTACAACGGTACTTGGCCATTGCCATCCTAAGGTTGTGAAACGAGCAAAAGATCAACTGGATAAATTGGTGCATCTTTCAGTTGTAGCCCCTTATGAGCCGCCCGTACAGCTTGCTGAGATACTTTCGCGTTATGCTCCAGGGGACCTTGGGATGTGCTTTTTCACAAATAGTGGAGCTGAGTCTGTTGAAGGAGCACTTAAGCTTGCAAAAATATTTACCCGACGCCCTGCTGTTATATCTTTCCGAGGCTCATTTCATGGAAGGACGCTGGGCGCTCTTTCTGTAACTAATTCCAAAGGTGTTTACCATTACGGTTATAGGCCTTTATTGCCCGATGTGTATGTAACATCATATGCAGATCCATCCCAATTTCCCGGCAGGCCAGACCCTAAACTGGCAGCAGAACTAGCTTTGGAAGAACTAAATAGGTTGTTTTTGTACAGTGTGAGTCCAGAGGATGTAGCAGCTATTATTGTTGAGCCTGCACTCGGGGAAGGCGGATATATATTCGCCCATCCAGACTTCCTTAAAGGTATTAGGGAAATTTGCAATAAGCATGGGATTGTCATGATCGTGGATGAAGTGCAAACAGGGATGGGTAGAACTGGCAAGATGTTCGCATGTGAGCACGCTCATATTACGCCGGACATAATAACTATGGCTAAAGGGATAGCAAACGGTCTTCCCTTGGGTGCGGTTGTGTCTAAACGAGATATCATGGCAGGCTGGTTTCCTGGAAGCCATGGTTCAACATTCGGTGGCAATCCAGTTAGTTGCGCTGCTGCAATTGCAACCATAGAGACCATAGAAGAAGAAGGCTTGATTGAACGAGCAGGCAAGCTTGGTAAACAAGCACTCGCAACCTTAAAAGAGCTTGGAGCCCATCCAGCTGTAACTGAAGTGCGGGGGCTTGGGCTAATGATGGCCGTAGAGTTTGTTTCTTCTGAGGTTCAGAATAAGGTTAGAAAAAAGTGCCTTGAAAATGGCTTGATTGTAGTATACTGCGGATTAAAGGAAAACGTGATAAGATTGATGCCCCCACTAAACATTGCAGATGCCGATCTGGAAAGGGGTATTGAAATACTTAAGCAAGCAGTGCAGTCTACTTAAGGCATGCAATATCAGCATGTTGGCCATAGATTAAAGGAAGTTCGCAACGCGTGGCAGCAAACAAGGCACCTTATATTCTTAAGCGTATATTGGATAGCTATCGGCTACCTATGGAATACCATGGGCTCTATCACCATTCCCTATCTGCTTCAGCGAGTTGTCGGCACAAAAGGCACATACGTTCACGTGGGTCTCTGGCAAATTTTTATAGGACGAGGCCTTTCCTTAAGCATACTTGAAGGTATTGGAGCGGTAGTAGCAGTTGTATGGCAACCAATCTCAGGGTCGCTTTCTGATCATACGCAGACACGGTTTGGGCGAAGGAAGCCCTACATCGTGGTTGGCTCGTTAGGAGATGTTCTATTCCTAATTGGTCTTGCACTGTCTGGCAATTTCTTTCTGCTTTGTGTTTTTTATTTTCTGCTTCAGATTGCATCCAATACAGCCCAAGGACCTTACCAAGGCATGTTGCCAGACAATGTCGACGAGCATGAACGTGGTAGGGCATCTGGATATTATGGGCTGGCAAACCTAGTTGGTACAGGCCTTGGCATACTGGTAGTTGGATATCTGATCTCCCAGGGACGCTTTGATTTTGCCATAGGTACCTGTTGTGTGATTGTAATTGCTGCAATGCTCGCTACCGTTTTCTATGTGCCAGAGACTCAAGTTGCTGTATCTACAAGAGAAAATAACATGATGAAAGCGCTGTTGGATACGTTTAAACTGGATCCCAAGGAGCATAAAGATTTTTTGTTATTGTTGACGTCGCGACTGCTTATACTTATGGGAGCTGTCGGTTTGCAGAGTTTTGCCTACTTCTTTATTAAAGATGTGTTTTTCCCTACGCCGATAGGAGCATCGGCAGTAGTACGAAGTACGCTTGATAATCGGGCTGCTGGTGTTGATACTAAACTAATGCTAATGGTATTGATATTTGCCTTACTCACAACTGTGCCAGCTGGTATCGCTTCGCAGCATTATGGCAGAAAACGGATAATAATCAGTTCAGCTGTTATCGGATCTCTTGCCACGGTGGTGGTGTTGGTAGCGCACTCTGCAGTATTGCCATTTCGTCTTGAACAGGGACTTAATAGTTTAATAGGTATTCCTGTTGGAGCATTTAAGCTTATGCTTGGTGCTATCATGCTCGGTGCAGCTCTTGGCTCGTTTCTTTCGGTCGACTGGGCCTATGTGGTAGACTTAGTTCCTAAAGCCGAGGCTGGCAAATTCATGGGCTTATCAAATATTGCAACTGCAGGCTCTGGAGTTATCGTCAGGTTTGTGGGGGGGATAGTGCTTGACTTCTTTAATAGGTTTAGATATATTGGAATGCCTGGTGGTTATCCAGTATTGTTTGGTTCGTTTTTAGTCTTTTTTGTATTTGGAATTATAGCATTGTCTTTTGTAAGAGAGCCTAGAGCGATGCTGGAAATGCACCCAATGAATTAAGTGTATGACCATGATTAACACTGAAGGGCTTGAGCTTTGGGCTGGTCTTGCGAAGGCAAGCACGACTGTAAAGTCTGAGATAACTGTTATGGGGATTCCGTATGACGGTTCTGCAGTTTATAGGAAGGGGGCTTCTCAAGCTCCTGGAGTCATAAGGGAACTTTCCAAAGTGTTTCCCCCAGTGCTTGAAACAGGTTACCAGTTGCGGTACATACACATTGACGATGTAGGAGATCTTGATCCTAAAGACTCATATATAGATGATTTCTACAGTTCTATTGTATTGCCTGTTAAAAACTTAAAATCTAACGTGCGGCTGTTAGCATTAGGTGGAGATCACACTATTGCTATAGGCGTGCTTGCTGGTCAGTATCAGAGGTATGGGCAAGACTTGGGTGTTTTATGGATTGATGCTCATCCAGACCTTTGCGATACTTCAAGAGGTGGATCATGGACTGTGGGGTGTGCACTTCGTCGTTCGATGGAAATTACAGGATTGTCTCCATCACAGATTGCAATCGTAGGCACAAGAGATTATGATCCAGAAGAAGTAGAGTTTATTAGATACAACAATATATTTGAGATACCTATGATTTTATTTGATCATCAAGAGGCTTCGGCACTTGGCAGAGTTACAGCAGAACAATTATCAGGCAAACGTATTCACATATCCTTTGATGTGGACGCATTGGATCCGTCAGTAGCACCGGGAACAGAGATACCAGCAGCAGGTGGCCTTAGTATAAGGCAAGTGCTTAGTTTTATAAGGGGACTGGCCCAGGCGGGTGGCATAATTGTGGGTCTGGATGTAGTTGAATATGCACCCCCACTAGATGTCTCATACATAACTGGTCTTGCTGCTCTTAAGATTATTTTTGAGATCCTTGGAGTATTCGAGCGTCAAGCTTCAGCACTGTAGCTTAACACCTATTGCATCCAAGTGAAGTAGATAAAAGAGTATGTGAATGTATGTTTTTAAGTTGTATTAGAGACTTTTTCGGTTTGTGCTGCTGGGGTATACAGTGTGCAGAATACTTTTAGATTTGCGGAAGGGTATGAGTTAAACTGTGTGCATAGCAAATAGAACTCATTACCATCGGCATCTTTGCGCCTGTTTTCTGCGTTGATACCAAACGGTGCCACATCCACTGGGATCCTTCTATGATAAACACATGACTCGCATATCTTCATACAAGATAGCTCCGACTTGTTATAGTTACTACTTGCTATATATGATTTTAATATGAGAAATCCTGCATCGGACCTGGTTTTAGTTACTGGTGCATCGGGACTAGTTGGAAGAGCTAGTATCCCTTGGCTTAAAACCTACGGATACCGGCTGCGTCTGCTTCAGCATTCCATGGCTGTGGATCCGGATGGAGAGGTGTGTGTAGGAGATATTACAAGGCTTGACACGCTTTCCAAGTGCATGGAAGGTGTTGGCAGTGTTGTACATCTTGCTGCAATAAGGCGTGAAAACCAGGATGCAACCTTTATGCAGATAAACGTAAATGGGGTAAAAAATGTCATACGTAGCATGCAAGATCGTGGCGTACGTAGGCTTATATTTGTAACCGGAATAAATCCTGACCCTACTGGTAGAAACAAGTTTATGCATTCACGTTATCTAGCGGAAAGGATGATAGTGGAGAGTGGGCTAGACTATACAATCCTTAGGTTTAGTTTTATTTTGGATATAAACGCAGGAGTTGTACAGGAAATAAGGGCTCTAGCAAAAAAATTTTTCATATTTCCAATTATTGGTAATGGCATTGCTAAGTTCCAGCCGATCGCAGCTGATGACGCGGGTAAGATTATAGCCTCTGCAGTTGGGCGTACTGACTTGATAGGAAAAGAAATAAATATTGGCGGGCCAGAAATTCTAACCTATGGAGAGATGGCGAGAAAACTTTTGAGTTTGTTAGGGCCTAAGTGTTTGGTGATAGATCTTCGCTCGCCGCTAGACTTTTTACCCATTAAAATAATGGGATTTTTACCCAATCCGCCAATTACTAAGGATGAATACCAAATGTTAAATCGGGATAACGTAGGTGATTCACTCACTATAGTGAGGGACATGTTTGGGTTTGAACCTAAAAGTATTGATGAATGGGCACGCCAATATGCAGACAAAACGTGATTTACATAGATGCTTTGTAGCTGTAGTCCCGCCTAACTATATAAAACAAGCCATTGCTAATGGGATAAGCCCGGTTAAACAACAGTGGGGCGAGCTTAGGTGGGTGGATCTTGCTCTGTACCATATCACTCTTGAGTTTTTGGGAAACATAACTGATCGAGAAATAGATACAATAAAAGAGCACTTTGTGGGCTTAAGATTTACTGGATTTAAGCTTAATGTGGGCAGGATAAAAATATTGCCTGCAGTTGGTAGACCACGGGTGGTTTGTTTGGATCTTATGGGGCAAGTTGATTTGCTTGAACTGCTACATTCGGAAGTTCGAAAACGTCTAAGGCGCGCTGGTGCAAAACTCGAAAGAAGGCGCTTTGTTGCACACTTGACAGTAGCACGAGTTCCAGAGCGTGTAGAGGAGTCAGCAGCATTGATGCTGCGTTCCCTTGACGGTAAAAGGGTGGTAAACAGGACTTTTACCGTAACTAGTTTATATCTAATGGAGAGCCATCTCAGCAGGGAACAGCCAAGGTATACAATGGTTGCTCGCCTGGGCACAGCATATCCTGAATTAGTCAACGCTTCTTGACGGAAGAGTTCCGGCTAAAATGCTTCTATATTTTGGATCATGAAACATTTTCGCTGACGTAAGAAGTCTTTTTGGGCTGTGCACAACAAATGCGGCAACTGCGACAACAGCTCCTAATGGTGGACCAATGAAGTAGACCCATATGTTGGTGTAATCATGAGAAATAACTGCAGGGCCAAGACTGCGTGCCGGATTGAGGCTAGCACCAGTGTAGGGGGCTCCTTGCCACACAAGTAATGCAACAACTATCCATACGGCTAGTGGCGTAAATTGACTTAATTTTTGATGGGCGAGGAACCAAAGTATAGTGGTAACAAGAATCGATGTCATCAGCATTTCGATTAGCATAGCCTGCCACGCAGGTAGACCATGAGCAGGCTGTGTAATGCCGTAGTTAAATGGCTTCGCTAGGTTGCCCCACATAAACTTCAAAAATACAGAAGCTGTTATAGCACCACCAGCCTGAGCAATGATATACGCTATTGCATCTATGGTGTGGATATAGCGCTTTAACCAAAACCCAAGTGTAACGCTTGGATTTAGGTGTGCGCCACTTAATTTGCCGATAGGCGTAACTGCCACGAGGCTACCAAAACCTGCAAAAATTAGTCCGGTTATAAGAAGGCGAAGTGAGTGAGATGCGACAATATGGCTCATTGGCAATTCTGGACTAAAGTCAAAGAAAACTGCGGATAAGCCACCAGCAATTAAAATAAATGTCCCTATAAACTCACACAGCCACTCTTCTAGGTGTACTCCTTTGTGCGGTTGTCTTATCAGATCCACACAAGATTGCTTTTTAATTAGGTATGTCCAGAGGTTCCCAAATGTATGTCAAATTCAACAAAGCGTACTAGTGCTCTAGATCAAGCCAAGCTCCCACTTAGCTTCTTCGCTCATGCGGTCTGGTGTCCAAGGAGGATCATATGTAAGATTTATAGTACATTCTTCCACGCCTTCTATTTCCTCTACTCTTAGCTTTATATCGCTTAGCACCTCATCCGCTAGAGGGCAACCCAAGGCTGTAAGTGTCATTGTGATTTCTACTTTAGGACCATCAATTTTAATGTCATATACTAAGCCAAGATCAACTATGTTTACTGGAATTTCTGGGTCGTAGCAGTCTCTCAGAACTTCAAGTACCTTTTCTTTGGTTACTTCTGCTGCCATATTAGCTTTCACCTCTGTGTTTATTTTTCGATTGGCTTACCCTTTGCCTTCCAGGCATCTGTACCACCAACTAAATTTGCAACGTTCTTAGCGCCTACCGCGCACGCCATTTCCGCTGCCACAGCGGATCTCTCTCCCACTGAGCAAACAAAGATATACCCAATATCGGAGTCATTTATAACAGAATATGGGTTGGTTAGAAAGCTCATGAGTGGAACGTTTATAGCTCCGGGAATATGCCCTTGCTCGTATTCCCAGTGGTCTCTTACGTCAATGACCTTATAGCCCTGCTTTATGAGTTGCTCCGCTTCCTCTGTTTCTAGTTTTCGAAAAGGCTCTTGCTCCAGCGGTTCTTCCATTGAGTCATTCCTCCTCCTCGTCTGGCCACGTACTTATGCCATATATCCCTGCCTTTAATACTTTCAAAGACAGCAATGCGCATTTTAACCGCGTGGCAGACACTTCGATGCCTAGTTCTTCGAGTAAATCATCCTTTGTAATAGCTTTGACTTGTTCTATATTCATTCCTTTTATTTTTTCAGTAAGGATGGAGGCTGAAGCTTGTGAAATTGCGCACCCCCGCCCATGAAACTTAACATCAGCTACATTATTGTCTTTGTCAAGAAGTATGTCTATTCCAACGACATCGCCACAAAGCGGATTTCCCTCTTCGTGAGATATAGTTGCATGCTCAAGTCTCCCGAAGTTTCGTGGATTTTTATAATGGTCGAGAATATACTCTCTATAAAGGTCGTCGCTCACTTCTCGAATATTTCTTTTGCTTTCTTAAGGCTCTCAACAAATCTATCTATTTCTTCAGGTATAGTATACATATAAAAGCTAATTCGGGCAGTGGCTGCAATGTCAAGGCGGTCCATAAGCGGCATACAACAGTGATGTCCTGCTCTTAGCGCAATTCCGTCTCGATCTACTATAGTAGCAAGATCATGTGGATGTACCCCTGGAATTGTTACTGATATGACGCCAGAGCGATCCGAAAGTGGTGGACCATATATGGTCAGGTTATCGATTTCACTTAGTGCTTCAAGTGCGTACTCTGTAATCATCTTTTCATGAGCGTGTATGTTTTCCATGCCAATCCTATTTAAATAATCTATTGCAGCCCCCAGACCAATTGCCTCCGCGATAGCAGGTGTCCCAGCTTCGTATTTCCAAGGTAACTCGTTCCAGCTGGCTCCATTTAGGGTGACTTTTAGAATCATATCACCACCACCTAAGAATGGCGGCATTTGCTCAAGCAGCTCTCTTTTCCCATAAAGACAACCTATGCCGGTTGGTCCTAACATCTTATGTCCAGATATTGCCAGAAAGTCGCACCCGATATCTTGGACGTCGACTGCCATGTGGGGTGCACTTTGCGCAGCATCCACTAGAACTGTAGCCCCAGCTTCCTTTGCCTGTTTTACCATTTGTTTTACGGGATTAATAGTTCCTAGCACATTTGACACATGAGTAAAGGACACCAATTTAGGGGCCTGTTGTAGCAAGTTTGTGTACTGGTCGAGACGCAAATATCCTTTTTCATCAATGTCAACATACTCAATTCGAGCACCCTTTTCCTTAGCTAGTATCTGCCAAGGAACAATATTCGAGTGGTGCTCCATGATGGTAAGAACTATTAAGTCTCCTTGAGAGATATTCTGTCTTCCCCATGTGTATGCAACAAGATTTATAGCTTCTGTGGCATTTCTGGTAAATATAATTTCTCGACTTGATTGTGCATTAATGAATTTTGCAACCTTTTGCCTAGCTGACTCATAAGCTGCAGTTGCTTCCTCGCTTATCTGATATACACCTCTATGTATGTTAGCATTGCATTCAAAAAAGTACTTCTCCATCGCTTCTACGACTTGGCGTGGTCGTTGTGATGTTGCGGCAGAGTCCAAGTAGGCGACTGGCTTACCGTTTTTTAGCTTCCGACTAAAGATTGGGAAGTCTTGTCTTATTTTATATACATCTAACCCAGTGGGAGTTTGCGCATTCTGCTTCATAAAACAACGTACACCTCGTCATTTTCAATAATCACTTGATATTTTGCCACTGGAAGCACAGCCGGCAAGTTAACGGGTTTTCCGGTTCGTATGTCGAACCTAGAGCCATGCCGCCAACATTCTATGTACTTATCACCTATAACGTCACCGTCAGATAAATAAGCATGTTCATGTGAGCATACGTTATCAAGAGCATGATAGCCATCAGAAAGACGTACTAGCAACACATCATTGCCATTCACAACGTAGCCCCTGGCTTCGCCTTCTTTTAACTCGTTCACATGACATAGCCTATACTTGTTGCTCATGGAAGTGTAGCGTTAAGTGCAGTGCTAAGGACATCTGTAACGTCTTTAATCGGGATTCTATTTGTAACTTCACCTAAAAATCCTTCGACGATCAGTCGTTTTGCAGTCTTAATATCGAGCCCTCGACTTTGTAAGTAAAATAATTGCTCAGGGTCGATTGGACTAACTGTAGCACCATGAGTGCACCTTACTTCATTGTTGCCTATCTCAAGCATAGGGATAGAATCTGCCTTTGAGGTATTGCTTAAAAGCAAATTCCTATTAGCTTGGTACGCATCTGTAAACCGTGCGTTTTTTTCTACACGTATAAGACCTACGTAAAGGGATTTTGCACTATCCGTAAGTGCACCTTTAAATAGCAAGTCGCTTTTGGTGTTTGGTGCAATGTGGTCTTGCAAAGTGTGATGGTCAAAGAATTGAGACTCTTTGCCGAAAAGCACACCTGACAAGATAGCTTCACTACCCTGTCCGCTTAGACTTATCTCTAGTCTTGTCTTCGAAAAATGAGATCCTAAATCAATATTGTGGGTTTTTATGGAACTGTCGGGTCCCAAAATGACGTATTGATTGGCGAAATGCCATGTTGATAAGTTGTGTCTTTGGATAAATATATATTCGACTTGTGCACCGCGTCCTACGTATATTTCAGTATTTGAAGTAGCCAAGGAATTTTCAGAACCAGGGTCTGAGGAATGGTCCTCTACTATTACTGCGTGTGCACCGTCTTCTATTATCACAAGGCTATGATTGAAGACTGAAGTTTGACCTGCAGCAAAATGTATATATATAGGGCTTTGGAGTTCAGCTAATTTTGGAACTACAACGAAAGCACCGCCTGAAAACAGCACAGAATGCAGCGCTAAAAACTTGTCACGTTCAGGCTTAGCCAGCTTGAACAAATGACTCTCCACTAAGTCTCCGTATTTTTTTGTAGCTTCAACAAGCGGCATGAGTATTAATTCTTCCTGGCTGTTTTGGATACGAATATTATCCAAGCCGTTGCCCACTTGCTCTAGCTTTACCGCACTATCCTTAACTAACCCATCCGTGGTTGCCTTGACATCAGTTGTAATTCGCATTTCTTCCAGCGCAAGTTTTGATATATCGGTTCTGCGCCACTCTTCAAACTCCTGGGGTGGTAACTGGTCCTTCCATGGCTGTGGAAGGGAACGAAATACCTCAAACCCTTTAAACCGCAGTTCCCTTGTCCATTCAGGGTCAGAATTTAGTTTACTCCAGACTTCAATAAAATTTGTGTCAAGCTCCCCAATAGTTGCAGAAAGACTTTGCTTAGCCAACTGAACCCTCCATTTCAAGCTGTATAAGCCGGTTTAGCTCAACTGCATACTCCAAGGGCAACTCTTTTGTAAAAGGTTCAATAAATCCGTTGACAATCATAGTTGTTGCTTCAGCAGCTGGTATCCCTCTACTTTGTAGATAAAATAGCTGTTCATCAGACACTTTACTAACTGTAGCTTCATGCCCAACGGTAACTTGCTCTTCGTCGACTTCTATAGTTGGGTATGTGTCTGACCGTGAAATTTCGTCTAGTAGCAATGCGTCGCACTGAACAAAGGACTTGGCATTCTTTGCACCGGGGTAAATCTTTAACAAACCCCTGTAGCTGGTTCTGCCCCCATCTTTACTAATAGACTTTGAAACTATTTTTGAAGAGGTATTGGGTGCCAAGTGTATGGCTTTACCGCCGGCATCCTGGTGCTGTCCCTTGCCTGCAAAAGCAACTGACAAAATGTCGCCTCTTGCTCCTGGTTCCATCAAATAAACACTTGGATACTTCATAGTTACCTTCGAGCCTAGGTTCCCGTCGACCCATTCCATTGTCCCGTTTTCGTACACTACAGCCCTTTTGGTGACGAGATTGTAAACATTGTTTGACCAGTTCTGAATGGTTGTGTAGCGACAACGTGCACCTTTTTTGACAATAATTTCCACTACAGCTGCATGCAGTGAATCTGTTGTATATGTAGGTGCTGTGCATCCTTCAATGTAATGGACAAAAGAATCTTCGTCACAGATTATTAGAGTTCTCTCAAATTGTCCCATGTTTTTGGTATTTATGCGGAAGTATGCCTGTAGCGGTATCTCAACCTTGACACCTTTAGGCACATAGATAAAGCTTCCGCCGGACCATACGGCGGAGTTAAGTGCAGCAAACTTATTATCAGCAGGTGGCACGACCGTACCGAAGTATTCCTTAAAAAATTCTGGGTGCTCTTTAAGTGCGGTGTCTGTGTCAAGAAAGATTACTCCCTTTTTAGCCAAATCCTCTCTTATGGAATGGTACACTACCTCCGATTCGTACTGTGCTGCTACTCCGGCAAGGAACTTACGCTCGGCTTCTGGTATCCCAAGTCTATCAAAGGTCTTTTTTACCTCTTCAGGGACCTCATCCCAACTTCGGCCTTGCTTATCTGTAGCTCTCACAAAATAGTGAATCTCGTCAAAGTTTATAGCAGATAAATCAGCGCCCCATGTTGGCATTGGCTTTTCCATAAAAATGGCAAGACTTTTTAGGCGGAATTCGAGCATCCACTCAGGTTCTCCTTTCATCCGCGACAACGCGATAACAACTTCTTTGGACAAGCCCTTTTGAGATTTAAATGCATAAAAGTCGTCGGGCACACTAAACCCATATTTCTTTTCATAATCTTCTCTTACATCGAGTTTTGGCACTGTAGCCATGGTATTTACACCTCCTGTACTTCGCCCTCTTCAAGCCAGCTATAACCTTGTGCTTCTAGCTCTTCTGCAAGCCTGTAATTGCCAGACTTGACAATCTTACCATCAACAAGAACGTGAACATAATGTGGCTTTATGTAGTTTAGGATCCGCTGATAGTGGGTTATTATGATGATTCCGACGTTAGGAGAAAACAGCTTGTTTACGCCCTCTGCAACAATCCTTAGTGCGTCAATGTCTAGTCCGGAGTCAGTTTCATCCAAAATAGCGAGCTTTGGCTGCAGAACTGCCATTTGAAGAATTTCTGCTCTTTTTTTCTCTCCACCTGAAAACCCATCATTAACGTAACGCGAGAGAAACGATTCATCCATTTTAAGCATGGCTAATTTGTCTTTTAATAGTGCTTGAAATTCTTTCGGTGATATGGCCTTTGACGTGTCTTTACCATCGTATCCTCGAATGGAATTTAGGGCTGTCCGAAGGAAGTTCCTCATTGTAACGCCAGGAACTACAACTGGGTACTGCATGGCTAAGAAAATACCAGCTTTAGCTCGTTCATCGACACTCATAGAAAGCACGTCCTTACCTTCAAATAGTATTTGGCCTTTGTCTATGGTGTAACTAGGATGACCTGCTATCGCATATGAAAGAGTTGACTTTCCCGAGCCATTTGGTCCCATTATTGCGTGTATCTCCCCTTTGTTTACAGCTAGGTCAATGCCCTTGAGGATTTTCTTTCCTTCAACGCTTACCTCAAGATCTCTTATTTCAAAGTCCGCCATATTGCCATCTCTCCTTTAACTGCTCAGAATTAACCCCGAAACCTATAAGAATTACCTACTAGTGGCTCTTTGCACTCTTTTAAGAGCTCGTACAAGATAAGAACATCTTGGACCGTTTTCCATAATAAATTCAGTACGCTTTATACTAGCCCCAAGACATGCGGCATATGTTTCCATCTCACTTTCACACAAAAGCCTTTCATTTTTTGCCACTCTTGCAAGAGGGCAGTTTTCCTGTTTTATGATGTATGTGCCTGGGCCTAGTTTTTCAACCGACGCCATGTATCCTTTTTCTGATGCCATTTCCGCAAGCAATTTAACGCGTGCCTCGAAGCTTAGGCCTGGAGCCCGTTCCTGGAACTCTTTGTAAGACACATCTTTGCGTATGTTAAAAAATTCTTCTAGCGCATGTTCTCCAAATCGGGCTTTAATGAATGTGAGAATTTCTTCGATGAGTTCTTCATCACCGTGTGGAAACAGTTTACTTGCCTCAGGCGTTAGCTTGTAAAAGTGGGAAGGCCGACCCCGACCGGGATGCGCAAGCTGATACGTTTGTACAAGACCTTGCCTTATTAGTACCATTAAATGCTTAAGTGCAGCCTGTTTGGTTATTCCAAGTCCTTTAGCTATGTCACTTAGTGACAACGTACCCCTGCTTTTTAGTAGAAGCAACAAACGCTGCTTAGTGCTCCCTTCTTTAGGCGTTATCATCTGGTGCATGACAACTACTATTATATATCAACTGTTTTGTTGATAAAATTGTGCTATGCAGGACCTTCAACGAGAATTGCAAGAGCTTGATACAAAGATTGCCGAGCTAGAAAGCAAACTCAAGCCATTTTTCGAAGAACTTCAGGCGCTTAAGCGACAAAGAGAACTATTGTATTCGCAAATTAGAAAGCAGCAGCGTTTGGAGGAGGCAAAAGCAAGAGCCAAGCGACGCCAAGAAATTAGTTCAGGAAATGCAATTACTTTGCAAGATCTCGTAGAGCAGGCGGCGATGGCTGACCATCCCCAAGAGCTGCCATGGTCAAAATTTACAATGTTTCTCAAAACCGGCGGCGAAGTAGAACTGGGTTATGCTACAGCAAAAGCGGCATATATAGAGATGAGTAACGGAATCTTGGTTGAAAAAGTTTACACACTCGATCAAGCCGCAAAGTTGTGGTTAGGTGGGTACGAGTTTGGAAGACCAGGTAAGCGCGCTGTACGCGTTCATATGAAAGGGAGCAAGTTAGAAAGACTTGTTGCGCCCGAAGATGTGTACGTAAAGCAGGAACAAAGCAACCGAGAAACCGAGTTTGGTGCACACCTTTTGAGTTAAGTTTATGAGATGCCTCTTAAAACTGGTATGTAAATATTTTTCTAGCTAAAACACTTTCTATCCAGATATCAGCTATAGCGTGCTAAGGTTTTGGTTTTTTATGTTATTAGCATCCCCAAGTTGGAGTTTTTTGTATGTAAGAGTTCATTTGGCGTCTAATTGCTAAGTTGAGACTGCACGAAGACGTATCATTGTTATTAATTGTGCTTGTAAATTAACTCAATTAATATCAATGGAATCTAAAAAAGCTGCGGACTTTGTTGACTTGGCCTAGTTTGTCCGTAACGTAGTGTCAAATAGAATTGATATGTGCAGCTCGATTACGTCGACGTGTAAAAGCGTAGAAGTTCATGCGTTCAGCGGCATGCAACCAGCAGCGAATTTGCTTGCTGCCATAGGTGCGTTGGGAATTTTCGTAGCTGCTTTCCTTGCTTTTTTAGTAGCCTTTGCTGTGATCGGAAAGACTTTTCGAATGAGGAGTTTTGTGAGTGTAAAGATTTTATCAATATACTCCTTGATAGCAGCGATTTTGGTTCTTGGTATTGCAAATGAGGTGCCTTATTTTTTGTCTTTAGGTCAAAAGCCTGGACATAGCTTTGCTTTGCAAAAGAAGACCGTTTTGTTAAATGTTGGCAAGCAGGCGACAATTAGGTTTGATATGGATTGCACAAGTGGTATATTTGGGCTAGTGGGATGTTTTGCTACACCTTATGCTGTTTGCACAGCCTCTAGCAGTAGTGTTGTTTCTGTGGCTGAGGCACCATATTCAAAGATTGGCAATTATGAATACGGCTGTGCTGTATATGCTAGAAAGGTTGGCAAAACAAGCGTCGAGCTGTTTGATCCTGTTACAGCAGACAAGGTATTTGTGAATATTTCAGTAAAATAGACCTGCTAGGGTTTTTGCTTTACATAGGGGCATATTATGCAGTTCCGACGACATTTACCTTCAGTTGAAGCTACCCGCCAGCCCGAAGTGCACACAGGGCTAGTGATATCTGTGGTCTTTTTAGGCATAATGATCACTGCTATAGACTCGACCATTGTTGTCTTGGGTTTGCCTACAATTACAGCAGACCTTCACTCTAGCATAATAATGATGGTCTGGATCATACTTGCTTATTTATTAACCATAACTGTCCTAACCACTCAACTAGGTAGGCTTGGAGATCTTTATGGTCGCGTGAACATATACACACTCGGATTTGGTGTATTCACTATAGGTTCAATTTTATGCGGTATTGCCCAGTCTGACATACAACTTATTGCTTTTCGTGTAGTCCAGGCAGTAGGAGGAGCAATGATAACGTCCAACAGCGGTGCAATTGTGGCAGACAACGTTCCGGCCCACAGGCGTGGTACTGCACTTGGGTGGACTTCTGTAGGGTGGAATGTTGGAGCAGTGTTTGGCATACTGCTCGGAGGCGTCTTGATAACCTACCTTGGCTGGCGCAGCATCTTTTATATAAACGTACCCATAGGTGCAGTTGCAATTGTTGGATCTAGACTTTGGCTTAAGGAGAGATCAGCGCGAATAAAAAGAAAGCTAGACATAGCTGGTGCGGTTACACTGGGAATTGGCCTATTTTTGCTGTTGTGGGCTTTAACCTCTCTTGCTGGGGGTTTTAGCCTAGAGTATCTAATAGTGCTTCTTTTGGGTTTGGTATTCCTAGGTGCGTTTGCCTGGGTGGAAACAGTTACAGATTCTCCTATCGTTTCAGTGCAGCTGTTGCGAGTCAAGGTGCTTGCTGCTTCTTTTGCAGCAAGCTTTTTCCAAGGGCTTGGCAATTTTGCTGTGTTATTCCTTCTGATTATGTATCTACAAGGCGCTCGTGGTTTTACTCCGCTTGAGTCGTCTCTTTATCTTGTTCCTGGCTATCTTGTTGGTGCGGCTATGGCTCCGTTTGGGGGCCGCATTTCGGATAAGCTGGGAGCTAGGCTTCCGGCATCTGCGGGTATCTTATTTCAAATAATCGCAATTCTTATATACTTGCTCCTATCCTTAAGGTCTCCTATATGGGTTGTAATGTTGGGATCTATTGTTAGTGGATTGGGTAGCGGACTTTTCTATCCCGCCAACAATAGTGCAGTTATAGCTAACTCACCTCGTGAATCCTACGGGTTTTCTTCTGGTTTTTTGCGAATGGTACAGAACATAGGTATGGTAACGAGTTTTGCGCTTGCACTTTTTGTTGCTTCTCAAGCTTTGCCAAGATATGCTGCATATGCGATATTTATAGGTACAAGTAAACTTAATGCTTTATTAGCTCCCGCTTTTCTGCATGGCATGAAGGCCTCATTGACGGTGTGTATAGCGCTCCAAGGTGTTGCATTGTTGTTTTCACTTGCCAGAGGAAAAGAAGATCGCAAAGCTTTAGGTTCACAAGCACGCAACGCATGAACTTACATGCAGCTTATCTTGCACGGGGATGGATGGGAATCGAACCCACCTGAGACAGCGATTGTGCTGCCTCACAACGGTTTTGAAGACCGCGGGGCCCACCAGGACCCTTACATCCCCAATTTGCTCAATTACAGAATAGGTAATATTTTGTCAAGTAACTTGGATTTAGGTTGATACCCAATAATACGCGCAGCGGGCTTTCCTTGTTTAAATACTATTAAAGTTGGTATGCTCATAACGCCGAATTGCTGAGCTGTCGCTGGGTTATAGTCGACGTCAAGCTTGCATACCTTTATCTTATCCTGATATTCTTGTGCGATCTCCTCTACAATCGGCGCAATCATGCGGCAAGGCCCACACCATTCCGCCCAAAAATCGACTAAAACAGGCTTGTCAGATTTCAAAACTTCCGTTTCAAAAGTTGAGTCTGATACTTCGACTATGTTTTTAGTCATACTATTACCTCCTGTGTGCAGTCTATTAAATCACTCGCCCTTGGACTCATCCGAACTTTCTGAGGTGTTGGATGATTTCTTATACTCCGTGGAATAGAAGCCGCTACCCTTAAATACTATGCCCACGGGCGAATAAACCTTTTCTACCTCGCTATCACAGTTCGGACAAGTGGGCAACGTAGGATCATAGCGGGTACGGTGCACCTCAAAGCGGTACCCGCAAACGGTGCATTTGTACTCGTAGATCGGCATATGTGTTATATACCCCCTTGTTTTACATGGCTAAACATCACACAAAGACCGTAGAGCTTATAGTTCCTCGTCAAGTGCCATGAAAAATAGCCCGCTTGCTGGCTTTGGATAAAAGTAGGTCGACTTTTGCGGCATCATAACGCCCTTTTCAGCTGCGTCCATTACATATTGTACTTTTATAGGAGGTAGCAAAAACCCCTGCGTTGCTTTTCCTTTAGATACAAGCTCTATCGCTTCTGATATGTTTTTCGTATATATAAATACATCCTCTGGCCGCTTGCCACCAAGTTGAGGATCAATTATATCTTGATGTAGAGCCATCACCTCTGGTCTGCCGTTTGGTTTTAAGTCGATTAAGTAAGCTTGATTTTCTTGTATCAAAACTACATTGGCGCTACTATATAGGGCATCTTCTACTTTAGATAGTTCAATGCGTTCGCGCTTGTCGGTGTTTATATAAATGCCTGATTCTTTCTTTACGGCACGATGCACAGGCAAAACTTCTAAGCCAGTATCGTTCATATAGACCATAAGAGCCATGACAAAGTTCGAAGCCATGTTTGGTCCTTTGGCATTTTCTAAATTTCTGTATGTAAGCGCAGTTTCATATCTGTGATGTCCATCAGCAATTAGAAATTTGGCTTTATTCAATTCGTTAATTACAGTTTGTTGCATATCGCGATTGGGAATTTCCCATATGGTATGAATCTGATCATCTAAAGAAAATGAGTAAAGCATTGTAGCTTCATTTATGGCTTTCTCTAACAAATCTTGCGCTTGCTTGCTGTCGTGAAGAAGAAATATAGGCTCAAGACACGTTTGTGTGGCGATTGTCAGTTGTAGTCTATCTTCTTTTGGACCAGTGTGGGTTCTTTCATGTGGTAGGATTATTTTGTTTTCAAAATCTTCAAGACGTATGGCGGCAATTATGCCCGTACGGGTAACTTTCTTATATGATACCTGGCTTGTAAATTCATGTTTATATACGAATAAAGATTTTTCTTTGCGCTTACACAGTATGCCCTCTCTAAGCCATTGGTGCAATAGATTTGCTGCCCTTTTATAAGGATCTGGAGGTTCGGGTAACACAAGCCTTACGGCATTGTATGGATGCTTAGACAGCAACTCTTGCTTTTCATCCACGGAAATGACATCATAAGGCGGACAGGTCAATAACGCCATATCTTTGCTAAAATGGTCACAAAAGCGTATTGGGGAAAAAGGACGAATATCAGCCATTACAGCTCAACAAAGCTCATATTGCCTATTCCTTCTATTTGAGATAATTCGTTCAGAATTTCAGGTGGCACTTCTTCGTCAACGCTTAGAATCATCATGGCCCTGCCTCGTGGCACATCGCGACCTACTTGCATGCTTGCTATATTGATATTATTTGCGCCAAGTAGCGTTCCTACTTTTCCAATAATGCCAGGTCTATCCAAGTGACGACTTATTAGAAATCTTCCAGATGGCACTAAATCGAATCTAAATGAATCAATGGCAGTCAATCTGATGCCATTTTCTGTAACTGAACCTTCAATTGTCATGGCATGCCCGTCCTCTTTTACTTCTATAATCACAGTGTCATTGCCAGTTGATGGTATTCTTCGTTCTGCAATGGTTATGCCATGCTTTGCTGCTACATACCTGGCATTTATATGGTTCACCTTTTCTTCAGAAAACGAGGATATAATCTCTTCCAAAGCAGCTGCTGTGATGGGGGCAGTATCGCGTTCTGAAATGGCACCTTTATAGGTAAGTTGTATTTGTTTTACCCTCTGGCGTCTAAGCTGTGTGAACAATTTTGCCAGTTTTTTAGTTAATTCAATGTAGGGTCCGTAAATAGGCAAATCTTCAGGCGGAATTGAGGGGGCATTGATAACATGCCTTGCAAATCCTCCACTTAATACTGCAGCAATTTCATCTGCAACTTCGTAGGCAACTGAAATTTGTGCTTCTTTTGTCGATCCGCCAATGTGGGGTGTCAGGACAACATTGTCAAGTTCAAGCAAAGGACTATTGATAGGTGGTTCAGACGCAAAAACATCAAGTGCTGCCCCGGCAATTTTTCCATCTTTTAGAGCTTCGTATAGTGCCTGTTCGTCAAGCACGCCACCTCGAGCGCAGTTGATTAGCACAGCAGAGGGTTTCATTAAATTGAGCTCAGCACGTCCAATTAGATTTCTTGTTGAGTCAGTCAAAGGCACGTGAAGTGTCACAAAGTCGGACAGTGATAGCAATTCATTAAGATCTACAAGTTTTACGCCATACTGTTCTGCGCGATCTTGCGGTATTATCGGATCGTAAGCTATAACTTTCATGTCCAGGCCTTTTGCGCGCTTAGCAACCTCTACACCAATATTTCCTAACCCTATGATGCCAAGTGTTTTGTCACGAATTTCAGATCCTTGGAACTTTGAACGTGTCCACTCGCCACGTCTAACAGATAGATCAGCCTGTGGAATGCGGCGCGCAAGTGCAAGCATTAACGCGATAGTGTGTTCAGCTGCTGCAATTATATTGCCGCTAGGGGCGTTAACTACCATTATTCCTTTTTTGGTAGCTGTAGCAACGTCTATATTGTCTATTCCAACGCCAGCACGACCAATTACTTTAAGACGTTTAGCCGCCTCAATGACTCGTGCCGTTACTTTAGTTTCACTTCTTACTACTAAGGCATCATATTCGCCTATGTCTTGAACGAGTTCATCTTCTGAAAGCTTTAGCTTTACATCAACTAAACCTACCTGTTTTAGCCTCTTTATACCGTCTTCGGCCAGTGGATCTGCAACCAGAATGCGGGGTGTCATTGCGCTACCTCAGTAAAAGCTTGCTCGGCTGCAGCAACAGCGCGCCCAGGAGTGGCATTAAAGCCTAACTCACCTAAAGCTTGTTCTACTGCCGATAGCGTTGCCACAATATCGGAAGATTGTACCATTCCCATGTGTCCTATGCGGAAGATCTTGCCGCGCAGCTTTCCTTGCCCGCCAGCCAAGACAGTGTCATATTTCTCTCGCAAAACCTTGTTAAGTTTACTGCCGTCTACACCCTCAGGTACGTTAACACAAGTGACAGTGTCAGAAGCATACCTTGGATCTGAGAACAAACTGAGTCCAATTGCTTCGACTCCTGCTCTTGCAGCTCTGGCAAGCATATGGTGTCTTTTGAACACGTTTTCCAGCCCTTCTTCTCGTATCATTCTAAGGCCTTCAGCTAATCCATATAATACGCCGACCGCGGGTGTATAAGGCGTCTGACCCGAGGCAAGCGAATCTTTTGCCCTTTTCCAGTCCAGATAAAATCTCGGACTTATACACTGTTCATACGCTTTCCAGGCGTCCTCGCTGACACTGACCATTGCGACGCCTGGTGGTGTCATAAACCCTTTTTGTGATGCAGTTAGTGCAACGTCGATTTGCCATTCATCGACGGGTAAATTGATGCATCCAATTGAACTGACGCCGTCCACCACGACTAAACAGCCATAAGCCTTGGCTACTTTAGCTAGTTCTTGTATGTTGTTTGTTATGCCAGTAGATGTCTCATTGTGTGTAAGAAGCACCGCTTTAATTTGCCCAGAGTGCTTTAACAGATTTTCTAAGTCATCAGGCTCAACTGCTTTTCCCCATGGAGTGTCTAGGTGCACTATGTCAGCACCGTATACTTTAGCAATTTGTAAGAACCTTTCTCCGAATGCGCCACATGTTGCAGCCAAAACCTTTTCCTGTGGTGATATTAAATTTGCTATGGCGGATTCCATAGCTCCAGTTCCAGATGCAGTGAGTAAGAGCACGTCATTTTGGGTTTGAAAAACATACTTTAGGTCATTTGTGATTTCATTTATCAACTGCGCGAATTCCGGTCCTCTGTGGTTTATCATTTGCCGATTCATTGCGCGCATTACCCTTTCAGGTACAGGAGTAGGTCCGGGTATCCTTAGCTGGTATTGAAAGCCCATTGCGCTTGTCTCCTCTAAACGAACGCAACAATAACTTATCTATATGATTGGCTATCCCTCAGGATATATCTGCAAGTCAAAACTATATTTACATGTGTGTCTGTTCAAGAGTGTATGACAGTAGAGCAACTTCTCTTGCTTTTTTAATTGCTCTACTAAGCATTCGCTGATGCTTGGCACATGTACCCGTAGTTTTGGCAGGAATAATCTTTGCACGCTCCGACAGATATTTACGAAGCCGCGATACGTCTTTGTAGTCGACGTATTGTATATGCTCGGCACAAAAAGCGCATACCTTTTTTGTTTTTTTTGGTTTAACCTTGTCTTTTGCCATAGCTAAAATGGAATATCATCGGGATTAACATCAATCTCTTCTGTAAGCTCATCGCCAACAAAGGGCGGTATCGGCTCGGCATCCGACCGTTGTGTCCTTGGCTCTAAAAATTGTACATTATTTGCCACAATTTCCGTTTGCCTACGCTTGATACCATCTTGTCCTTCCCATGTCCTTGTCTGTAGTCTTCCTTCAACAAATACAAGATTGCCCTTTTTTAAATACTGACCACAAAAGTCTGCAAGATTCCTTTTGCCGATATTCCACGCGACAATATTGTGATAGTCTGTGAATTCCTTTCGCTCGCCATTTGCATTTACTGCATATCTATTTGTGGCTATGCTAAAGCTCGTAACCGTTGCGCCATTCGCGGTATAACGCATCTCAGGATCTCTTGTCAGTCTCCCAATCAAAAAAACCTTATTAAGACTGCTCATATTGCTCCGTTGTTGTAATTTCCTCGGTATACGTATTTTCAGCGGCAGAAGCTGGTTCTTCTCTAATTACACCTTCAGTTTCAAGTACAAATACGGGCGCTTTGCCCGCTGACGGTTTTTTCACAATGATAAACCTGATTACATCGTCCGACATATGCAATATACGCTTGATTTCTGGTATGTTTGCACCCGAATGTACGAATTCCATCAATACGTATATACCTTCTGTTACATGTCGTATCTTGTAGGCGAGCTTTCGCTTGCCCCACACCTTGTGGTCTATAACCCGTGCACCATTGCGCTCCAGAACATTCCTAACCCACGCAATAGTATCACTAAGTTGTGCCTCGTCCTTATCTGGCCTTGCTATGAATAATATTTCATAAAGCTTTTCCAGCATATCTTTCTCCTAAAACTTTTACATTTTTACTTTACACGATTGAGCTGACTGATTGCAGTGTCGAATAGCCACACTAAGACAGCCAAACGATATGAATATATAAAATTGACCTCTACTTACCCAAGGATTTTGGTAACTGGAAAAGCGTATTCTAGGCCAGCATTTTTAGGTTTACAGTTTAATTTGTATGGATATGTTACTATCGAGATAGAAGTGCATAACATGCCGATTTCCCGACCTTAAGTGTGATCCGATTAACCTTAAATCATGCATTGGATATTCGCATAAGTGTCATCAGATGCTTACACTTAATTCGAGAATACAATACCTGATTGAAGCTTTTGAGCGAGGCTTGCCATTTAAGCTTGATCCATTTCAGCATAAGGCAATGGAAGCCTTGTATAGCTCACCTGGCGGAGTTCTCGTTTTTGCGCCGACATCTTCAGGCAAAACAGTTATAGCTGAATTTGCAATTTGGTTAACAATGAACGACGCATTCGATGGAGAAATAAGGACCGAGCCCATGCCTAAAACGGGCTACAAACAGGTAGTTTATACAACACCCATAAAGGCGCTCTCTAATCAAAAGTTCAGAGACTTTATGAACAAATACGGGGAGCAAAGTGTCGGCCTTGTGACAGGCGAGCATACTATACGCGATGATGCTCCTATAGTGGTGATGACTACTGAAATACTCAGAAACCAAATTTACGAAGATATTAGACGTTTAGATAGCATTTCGTATGTTATATTAGACGAAATTCATTACATTGACGAGTTCCCACGTGGTTCGGTTTGGGAGGAAATTATTATCCAGGCTCCATTACACATCAAGTTAGTGGGTTTGTCAGCAACTGTCGAAAATGTCAATGAGCTTGCCGCGTGGATTAGTACGCAAAGAGGGAAGGTAGAGGTTATATCGCATGATAAAAGGCCTGTTGAACTCAGGCTATGGTTTTACGATAGGGGCGATCTTGTACCAATAACAAAAAACATTACAAAGGCAAATAGGTTGGCTGCGGATTTGCATGCGAGAATGTTAACTTATCGTAAGTCGCGCGGCTTCAAACAAGGAGAGAGTCTTGAAAAGGTAATCACTGCTTTGGACGAAAACCAGATGCTACCCTCAATTATTTTCCTTTTCAGTAGGAAAGGATGCGAGGAAGCGTTATACAAATGCTACATGAGTGGGCTTAATTTAAATAGCAAGAAGGAAGCTAAACAGGTTAAGGAGTATGTTGAACAGCAACTGGACAATATGCGTAATCCTGAAGAGCGTCTACTCTACTTAAACAGCCTTAATGTTGAGCTTCTTACTAAAGGGTTTGGTGTGCACCATGCTGGATTGCTTCCATTCGCAAAGGAAATTGTGGAGCAGTTGCTAGCGCTTGGACTATTAAAGGTAGTATTTGCTACTGAAACTCTTGCCCTTGGAATTAATGTGCCTGCAAAATCTGTAGTGCTCAGTGCGTTTTCAAAGTATGATGGCGAAGGATTCAACCCACTTACCAAAGGAGACTTTTTACAGCTGACGGGGCGTGCCGGGCGTAGAGGCATCGATCAGCTTGGCCATGGCGTAATCATGTTGGACCCTGCGGTGGACTTAGACGAAATGTTGGAAATAATTACCAAGGGGAAGTTTGAGGTTGTGTCTAAATTTGAACCTACCTATAATATGGTTCTTAACTTACTGAAAACAAAAGACCCAAGCGATGCCGTTGCGTTGCTTTCTAGGTCATTTGCACAATATCAGAAAAACGCTGCTTTAAGAAATTATGAGCGGCAGATAGCGAGCTGGGAAAAGCAGCTTTATGATTTGAACTCAAGGTATGGTGATAGGCTTGGCGAAAGTACCTTGAAAATGCTAAATGATTACGAGTTACTTTTAAAAACACAGCAGAAGTTGCGACAACGAATTAAGCGCGAGCAAAAGCAGATACGGATGCTGAAACGAAAAGGGATTTCAAACAAGTCGATGAATGAGCTACTTGTATCGCTGTTGTACCAGGAACAGGAATTGGAAAATCAGATAGCAACACATGATGCTAACAATGTAAATGATTTTGCAGACCTACTGGCAACTTATAGACGGATTCGAAAGTTGGAAAACAAGATTTCTGCATCACGCCAGCGCATCAGAACAGAACAAAATGAATATGGCAGAACCTTTTATCGGCTTATGTCGCTTTTAGAGGTAAAAGGATTCTTGGATGGAAGCCAAGTTACACCAAAGGGTGAATTCGCAAGCCATATATACTGTGAAAATTCTGTGCTGATTGCAGATGCAGTGTGGAATGGATACTTTTCAGATATTTCGGTGGCCGAATTAGGAGCAGCACTGACTTTTCTAATTTCTGAAGATAGATACGGAAATGGCTATTTACCACTGAGAGGCCCGCTGAGTCGGATGCAGCCACTGTTTGATTCGCTGTACGAACTTTTTGCCGAGTATGCGAGTTTGGAAAAAAGTTACCGCTTAAAACAAGTATTTCCGCCAAGTTCTACTTGGGTTGACTTTGTGTATAAGTATCTTAATGGACAAAGCTTTGATAAGCTGGAGCTACCTTGGGATTATGGATACGGAGATGCACTAAGGCTTATGCGCTCATTATATTCGCTACTGCGTCAATTGGAGCAGGCACTTCCTTTAGATAATGGACTCAGGCCTATAATAAGAGAATGTAAAGATGTGCTGGTTAGTGACCTGGTGCTAAGGCTTTAGATTGCCTTATGCAAGCTCTCCACCATCAATAGCAATAACGGCACCGTTTACATAGGACCCGTAGTCAGACGCTAGGAACAGAGCTATTCCCGCAACGTCTTCAGGTTCACCATGGCGGCCAAGAGGAGTTTGTTTTAAGATTTCAGAACTAATGTACTCGTTTTCCCATAACGCACGTGCAAACCTAGTTTTTATTACGCCAGGAGCCAAAGCATTTACTGTAATATTCAGCGGCCCAAGCTCCTGGGCCAGTTGTTTAGTTAGCATTATCAATCCAGCCTTGCTTATGTTGTAAGCACCAATGTACGGCATGGCTTTTATGCCGCCAACAGAAGCCATGTTTATGATTCTACCGCCGTTGTTTGCCATCCAGGCTGATACGACTTTTTGGCTGAGTAACAGTGGTGCTTTTAAATTGACATCCATTATTTTGTCCCAAGCACTAACCGAGATGTCCATGAGCGGCCCAAAATGTGGGTTAGTTCCAGCATTATTCACTAGAATATCAACACGTCCAAATTGATTCATAGCAAACTCCACAATGCGTTCGATATCTTGCTCATACCCTACGTTAGCAGCAACGTAAGAACCTTTACCAACTTTAGCCAACTCTTGAAATGCGGATGCTAATTCTTCTTCTTTTCGACTCACCATTACCACAGTGGCGCCAGCTTGCGCGTATGTCTTGGATATGGCTAGCCCAATGCCTCTACTCGCACCCGTAACTAGAGCAACTTTTCCTTCCAGAGAAATGCTGATGCTCATATGCTATTTACTCTCTGCCACCATTTTGTTGGATTGTCGATCTCGTTTCCTCGTGGAAAACTATCGATTGTTTCCCAGACTTTTATTAAACCCTCTTTGCCGTAGCTATTGTATACACTTTCGAAGAACTTGAGTCCTCTATCGTATTGTCTCAACTTGATAATAACCCCGGTTATGTTGGCTACAATCTTTTCTAACGGCGTTCGGTTTCGAGCGCGCTTTTCCCATTCGCTACGTATTTGGTCGTAATTTGTAATGAGCTTTGAACCAAGGTGGTTCATAACGAACATACTGTGACCTTCGAGCAGGGTTGTTAGATCCAAAACTTCGCTTATTATGGACATTCTTTTGCTGCGATCTCTTATATTGGCAAGCAACGCCTTTGTTATTTCCTTTTGTTGCATTTGGGCAAGCTTCTCTATATCCGACTCAATGGTTTGCTTAACCCATGGGTGCGCAATAAACTGCCACGCGTGAGCTTGTTCATGAAGTATAAGCCATTTACGTAAGTTCCTGGGATCTATGCTACTAGTTGCCTTGGCCTCCCACGCCACGATGTTTGGTTCTACCAAATACAGTTTACCTTTAGACAAGTAAGAATATTGCATGAGCTCAGGATCGTATTGTCCTAAAACTCTTTTGGACATGTAACCAAGCACAAGACCTACGTAGGCAGAGCCGAGCTGGTTACCTATCTGGAACAGCAATATGTTAGGTAGTCCTAGTTGGTATTTATTTTCTAGCGGAGTTATGATATTTTGAGCTATAGCTATGTTTGCCTCGATCCAGTCTTGTCTATCCAGACACACAAATGGAGGCAGTTCCACCTGCGTTAGGCCGAATTCTTCGTCAAAAAAGTGTTCACCTAATTCATCTGCTAGAGCATTGTATATTTGAGAAACTTCTTTTTTGGATTGTGCACTCATTACGCCCTTTTTGCCAGCAACACCTAGTGCAACTGAGCGGACTGTGTCCCAATATGCTGCTGGCAAACGTCCCTCACGGCGCCTTAGCAGCTCACGTAGCGCCACTGTCCCAACTGCGGCAACCAATGCCAGTTGTACAACCTTTCTGTAATCCGCTACAGTTGGCGGATTACTACGCCTTCCCATCTGGGCCACTTCGCCGAACCCTAGACTCGTTAGCCTTCTGCGAAAGAACTTTCCAGACGCTTAAAAAGCACCTGGCACTTTTCACACCTGAATACTATATGTAGGCTGAGCCTTCCTACGGCAGGACTTTTTCTTTCGCAGACAGGACACCTTGCCGTGTAGCCCTCATACTCTTTGGGGATGGCCTTTAGATGAATGTCTACCTTTTTGCGCCTCTTTGCCACTTCCTCTCTGCTTTAAAATATTCCAGCACCTATATTCAATTTTAACAAACTGCTCTTAGATTCGATACTATAATAGTGCATGACTGGACGCATATCGAGCCAGGGTGTCTTGGGATCTTGATAGACGCTAGCGTAGTAAACGCAAATGGACATGAGTAGTATTTAGACTCTAATAATTGCTGATAAGTCACATCTTAAACGACTTATAGTAATTTATAAGATTTCATTCTCGAGCTGAATTCTGTAACGCTCTGCGTTCGTCGGTCTTAATCTTTGAGCATTTTATCTATTTAAGCTTTCCAAATGGTTCCCCGCTGATGGTTATTTCTTTGCTAGCTTATCCAGCTTTCTGCCTTGTTATATATAGGATATTGCATTAAAGTTATGAAATTGAGTAAGGAGGCAAGACTAAGGTTTTATGAAGCTAAGTGAGCAAAGGAAATGGGGATAAGTTATAGAAGGGCGTGGCAGATTTTTAAAGAGGGAAAGCTACCAAACGCAAGGCAGTAGCCAACAGGGACTAATAATTGAAGAAGACTCAAGAAAATCAGCCTTTAAAGACTGGCGCGGTAGCTATTTACGCAAGAGTTTGAAGCTGTGGATATGTAGATAAGGATAACAGAAAAGGTACGAACACGTTTGAATGCAAAGTGTGTGGAAATAAGATAAATGCATAAGTAAATGGGGCAAAAAACATTTCCTATAGACGTTGTATGTGGGATATAAAGCTTCACACTCCGAAAAAAGCAAGTCCTCAAGGTACTGATACAAAAGTATCTTGAGAGACTAAAAGGGTGAAATAGTGCTCTCTTGGAAGTTTTGAAAGGAAATCCTGACTACAGGGATTTTCTGGATAGACTTCCTAAACCTCTGGAGTGTGGATAAATGTTTATAAAAGAGGGAACTATCGCCGAGCTGTTATGAGGCTTAATGTTTTGCCTTGTACTGTTTTTGTTCTGTTTGATTCTGTGTGTTGCTTGGGCTTTGTGTCTTTGGTGGTGTTGTAGGTTGTGTTTTGGGCTTTGAAGGCGGTTGCAGGTATTGCTTTGGTATAGGAGGTTGATAGGGAATATTTGTAACAAGACCAGGCTTTGTGCCAGGAATAAGGTACAGCGTTTGGCCGTCCATGTGTATGGGTATAAGGCCAGGTGGTGGCTGATACCACTCTGGTGGCATTGTTGCTAATACCTGTTCCATAAATTGTTGCCATATAGGCCCTGCGGTAACGACGCCGTCAGCTCCCCACAGAGCTGGAGAATCGTTGGCATTTCCTGCCCACACTGCTACTGCTATTTGGGGGGTCCATCCAAGGGTCCAGCCGTCAACGTAATTGTTGCTCGTACCCGTTTTTGCTGCAACCGTTCTTCCAGGTACTACTTCAGCTGAGTCCAAACCGAACATTTCTGCCCGGTTTGGATTGTAAGAAAGCATCTGAGCCATTATAAATGCTACCCTGGGATCTAGTACTTGCACACCCTTAGGATGGTATTGGTATATCAGCTTGCCATACGGCGTATAGATTGATTGTATAGCAAAAGGCTTATGATAAGCTCCCAGATCGGCCAATGTTGCCGCACCTGCTGCCATCTGTATGGGTGGCACAGCGTAGCCTCCCAGAGTCAAACTTGGCCCGTACACCTTGTTTGGCGAAATTATAGTAGCTCCCATAGCATGTGCATACTTCACGACATTTTGTATGCCGGCCAGCATCTCAACTTTTACTGCTGGCACATTAAAGGAGTTGCCAATACATTGTCCCAAAAGACACACGCCATGGTATTTGTAATCATAATTGTGGGGGCAATACTCGGGAGCCTTGCCAACATAACCCGGTAGCGGCACGCAATAGGGCGCGTCAAGGATACTAGAAGCTTCACTTACTTTGTGTAGTTGCAGTGCTGTAGAATACGTGAAGATTTTGAAAGATGACCCTGTTTGCCTCGGCACAAGTGCCATGTTTATATCTCCGCCATTTACATTGTGGTTTAGTGAGCCAACCATTGCCAATATGGCGCCGTTTGACGGGTTTAAAGCAACAAGAGCTGCATCGGTAACATGCAGATATGCCAAATACGTCGCATGGCCTTTGACATCCTGCTCAGCTACCTGTTGGTACTTGTAATTCAAAGTTGTGTGAACTACTACACCATCTTGAGCGTATTTGGCAGGTACAAGTTTTTGCACTTGAGACATAACATAAGATACAAAGTCAGGTGCAAGATCGATCTGGGTTGGCCCATAAAAATGAAGCTTTTCTGCGGCAGCCTGTTCGGCTTGTGTTTTGGTAATATAATGTGCCTTTACCATGGCCTTTAGCACTTCCAACTGTCTTGCTTTGGCTGCACTTGGGTTAATAAGTGGATCGAGGAGTGTGGGACTCTGTGGTAACCCTGCTAGCAACGCAGCCTGTGCGAGGTCAAGCTGGGATGGTAATTTTCGAAAGTACGTCCAGGCAGCTGCTCGCGCCCCATAAGCTTCACTTCCGTAGTAAACCGTATTGAGATACATCTGAAGAATTTGTGCTTTGGAATACCTTTGCGAAACCTCGATTGCCAGGATTGCCTCTTTTAGTTTCCGCGTAAGCGTAGGATTTGAATTAAGTAGACGTAACTTCACAAGCTGTTGTGTTATAGTGCTTCCGCCTTCTGCAATACACATGCATCTTATATCTGCTACAGCAGCTCTAAGAATTGCGTATGGATCTATTCCCTGTTCGTTGTAAAAGTTTGGATCCTCTATTGCAATAGTTGCTTCGGGAAGCCACTTACCCATTTGAGATAGCGGAATGGGTATGCGTCGCACGCCCGGCTGGTGCACATCAGCAATAAGAGTTCCATCTGAGCCGTATATAAGTACATCGCCAGGAACCCTAGACGTAAGCACGTCTGACGGTGATGGAAGTACGCTAAATACTTTTGCATAAGCTATTTGTGCGACCATTACGAGAAGGGCAATTACCACAGGTACGGACAGCACAAAAAGTATCTTATTTATGCGCTTTGCACCAGGCGAGCTTCCTTTGCGGTAACGTGAGGCTCTGCTACGCTTTACTGTGCTTGTGCCATTGACCCTGTCTATATACCTAGAAGCTCTTCGCGCTCTTGAAGAATCGCTGTAGGCCCCTAACATGTTGGGCAAACGTGCTAAAGCTGGCTTGAGCGCAAAGGAGGTTGTTCTAATTACGTCCCAGATATAAATAAATAGGCCTCGCACAGGTAATCCACATGAACTGCAACGTGCTTGATATGGAATTACCGTAGACCTACAGTTAGGGCGGGTGAAAATGGCCCAAGTTCTTGGTGCTCTTGATAACCCGCTGCATGGTATGCAAATACCCCCACTTGCGGGCCTACCGCAAAGTGCACAGACTTGTCTTTCCATGAGTTTTGAACGTTACCTATCCATTATACCGAGAATGAGATGATACCTTTTCTAAGATAAAACGTGATAACTATGTTTTCAATTACGCTAGTGTTAGCTTTATGCAGCCGTCGTATTTAGCTTATACGTTAAGGAAACATGATCCATCTGAGATCATGTTGCTTTGTGACTTTGATGGCACACTAGCGCCAATAGTCAGTAGACCCGAAGATGCAAGGGCTATACCCAAGTCGCTACTAGCGCTTGAGTCTCTATCAAAGGTACTTGGATTTGTCGCGATCGTTTCTGGACGTGATGAAATCCAGCTGAGCCGATTGATTAAAAGACGAGGTATTTTTTTGTTTGGTAATCATGGGTCAACATTTTTACTATCTCCAAATGAGCAGTTAAACTTGGTTCAAGAGCTTAACGTGGCTGCGTACTATATTCAACAGGCTATTTCTGCATTCCCAGGCAGCTGGGTTGAACGTAAACGTCTTGCGCTGACCATTCACTTCAGAGATTGTGAAAGTCCGACAGCAGCAATGGATCATTTCAAGAATATTCTCATGTATCAAAATTGGCGACATCTCAATATTAGAAATTCTCGTATGGCGTTGGAACTTGTTCCCATCGCGGCAAATAAAGGTCTGCTTGTGACACGGCTTATAAAACTTTGTAAACCTTCGGTTGTAGTGTTTATTGGGGATGATTTTGGCGACTACCCTGTTATTCAACTGAGGGGTAGGGTACGGTCAAAATTTATAGGGTGTATGGTTGTTAACTCTGAAGTACCAAGTTATGTTTATAGTGATGCTTTGGTTAAATTTTCAAGTAATTTAGCTGTTGCTAATTTTTTGGATTATCTAAGGGTCGCTTTTAAGCATTGATATGAGATCACCTATCTGCTGTTCGGCCCACTGTTTCATAGTATGCCTTTTGATTATGCGTTTGATCTCTTCAGCTCTGTGTGCTTTCTCTGCAAAGTCCATTTCAAGAGCTTGTTTAAGTGCATCAGCCGTCTGCTCGATATCGCAGGGGCTTATAGTTATGGCATGTTGTCCTAGCTCTCTGTGACTGCCTGCATTTTCCGACAGTACAAGAACACCGGCGCGTTCATTTATTAGCATGCCTTCCTTGGCAACCAAATTCATACCATCATAAAGCGGATTAACAATAAGAACGTCAAAGTTCTTATAACCTGCCGCTACCTTATGTATGTCTTGGCCAAATTCCAGCCTCACAGGCTGCCACTTTTCTGTTTGGTATTTACGGTTTATCCTTTCCGCAACTACCTTTATGTTTTGTCTGTACTTTCTATAAACTGATATTTCTTGACGACTCGGTTGTAAAAAGGCCCAGAATATTACCTTACCCTTCCATTCAGGGTACTTTTGCAACATTCTTTCAAAAGCAAGAAATCCTCTTATTATATTTTTGGCTGGATCAGTTCTATCTACTCTCAGTATTAGTAACTTGTCGCTTCTCCACTTATCAATAGCATTTTCCTCTTTAAGTGTCTTTGCTGCCTTACTTAACCTTTGAAATTCCTCTGCATCTGCTTGAATCGGATAGCAGCGTGCATGTGTTATGCCACGGTCATGATAGATGGCACCAGTGGAAAAATCAACTTCCAAGTTGTGATTCTCCTTGCATGTTTCTAAAAAGTGTAAGACATCATCTTGTGTTTGAAAACTGATTAACTGACAGCTTAAAAGTCCTTCTATAATGCTTGTCCTCATAAATTCAGGCAGTATTTTCCAGTACGACGGGCTTGGCCACGGCACGTGTACGTAGTGATGTATGCCCGATCCTTCTAGTCTGTCTGCGAGAAATTTTGCAACCAGATAAAGTTGATAGTCGTGAATCGATATGATAGCGGGCTTTTGCAGATCATTCGTATGTTGTAATATTGCTTCAGCTATTAATTGGTTTGTCTTTACATAGCCGTTATGCCATGCGTCGTGAACATGTTGGTCGACTACAGGATCAGTCGGAAGATTCCATAAGTAATGATGCAAAAACCACAGTATTTGATTGCATATAACTCTGTAATGCGAATTGTAGGTTTTCTCGTCAATTAGGGCATATTTTAATACCAGTCTGCCTCTGGAAGTGCGGACGCGAATACCGTTTGGCGCTTTCTCACACAGGGCGCGTTCAAACGAGTTGCGAGAGCACGCAATCCAGGTAGCATTTGTGCTAGCTGCCATTGGCAAAAGGGCGCTGGCAAGCCCACCTGCCCCTCTCTTTGCTTGTAGCTCTGCTCCCGACCGGCTGGTTATTTCGACCGGCGCGCGATTTGCTGCTATCACAAATGCCCATTGATCTGTTGCTAAATGTAAATTGTTCATGATGCAAGATAAATACTTTAACGCTCAGTTACTGCAGCTGGTATCTCAAGCGTGGCAGTGCTAAGCAAGGAGGCTATAACCTCCATCTACTACTATCACTTGTCCCCGTATCATATATGCGTCTGGCGAGCATAGAAATGCAATTACATTTGCCAGATCGTTAGGTTCAACAATCCTACCAGCTGGTGTTTTTTTAGCTGCTTCTTGCAACATGATATCCCTATTTGGGAACCACTTTAATGCGTCGGTGTCGACGACACCACCAGATACAGCGTTTACATTGATTCCATAGGGAGCTAGTTCAACTGCCAGGTACCGAACCAAAGTTTCAATCGCCGATTTTGATACGCCCACTATACCATAACCTGGCATGACGCGCTGAGATCCGATACTAGTTAATGCAACTATTGCACACCCGGTTCGGCCCGCCATTAACTCAATGCATCTTTTAGCGCCCCTAAACAGTGCACGGCTATTTATGTCTATGGTCCAGTCCCAATGCTTATCTGTTATTTCCGTAAGGCCTTTTATCACCCCGGAAGCTGCATTACTAATAAAGAAATCAATGCCACCAAAGACTTCTTTTGCCTTATCAAACAAACGATCAAGCTCTTCTGGATCTCCTATTTGAGCTTTAACAGCTATAGCTCTTTGCCCAAGCTTTTCTATTTCGCTTACTGTCTGGTCTGCAGCGCTTTTTTGGCGAAAGTAATTCACAACAATATCAGCGCCTAACTCTGCAAATTTTAGAGCAGTAGCCTTGCCTATTCCTCTGCTTGATCCTGTAATAAGTGCAACTTTTCCTTGAAATATTTTTTGCATGGTCTTCTATACCTCCAGCTCTTCTTTTGTAAAAAGACTATATACCGAAAATCCATGGTTTAAAAGAATTTGCTTACCGCCTTCCATTCTATCCACAACTACAGCTGTGCCCAATATTGGGTATTTTTGATCAGTGAGAACCTTTATTGCTTGTAGGATCGAATTACCTGATGTGAGTGTATCGTCGACTACAAGTAACTTATCATCTGGTGAAATTGGACCTTCAATATAGCTTTTTGTGCCATGCGATTTTGGACTTTTTCTTACAAAAAAGCCTTTTATCGGGGTTTCTAGCATAGTAGATACGGCGGCTACCGCGCCTGCAATTGGGCAAGCTCCGAGCTCTGGTCCGCCTATAGCATTTGCACCAAGGCTTTTAGCATATTCGCACAGTAGTTTGGCTACCAAGTATGCGCCTTTGGGATCCATAGTGACTTTTCTTAAATCTATGTAATAGCCACTTACACGCCCTGAACTCAGCGTGAACTCTCCATACTGCACTGCCCTTTGCTTTATGAGATCTAGAAGCTCTTGCCTTTCTGAATTCATCAATGGTAGTTTATCAAACATAAATCAACAGAAACTTGCTTTTTCAAGCTAGAGTATTTGTGAGTTTACTAGTCAACTAGTGCTTGGTCTGATAATATCTGGTTAAGCTGACTTATTACACTCTGATCAGATATTTCAGGCTGGCTGTAGATTCTAATCATTAAGGTAAGGTCTGGCAGTCGCCTAAATTGTTCTACTTCTGAGGGGTGTACAAGCTTGTCTAGGTCTGGGTCATAAACCATGAGCTCTAATTCGCCAGGAGGTTGTGGCAACGGTTTTAGGTCTACAATATCAGGTCTTAGAATAATATTAGTCTTGCCATGTAATATGTCATTATTAATGCGCGCTATTATCTTATCCTCTAACACTTTCAGATCAGGTGCTTGGCCTCTTAGATCGTACGTTCTTGATGCCGCAAGATGCCACTGAAGTTTTCTTTCAATCAAAGCCAACCACTTTTCACCTAGTAGCTTTGTTTCACCATCTACGGGATGTCTAGCCCAGTTCAAAACCGTATCTATTAATTTCCATTCCGTCAAGTCTAAGTAATCGCTGAGAAATGAAAGCGGATTGCCGCCTAAGATTTTTTCTATTGTAGGCTTGAAAATTTCCTGCAGCTGCAAATCGATACGACGAACAGTCCTATGAAAGTAAATATTGCTATAAAGGTAGTGACGAGCAGTAAGGAACATTATCAGTGCCTCGACTCCGTGTCTGTGCAGAACTAAGTGGCCATCGTGCACGAAGGTGTAGTGGATCAGCCGCTCAACGTCCACAGGGCCTACTGCTACTCCGCAGAGGTAGGAATCTCTAGGTACATAATCCATATTGTCTGCAGAAAATGGGCCGCATAAGAGAAACTTAAGGGGTTTGAGCCAGTCTGGTGGGTTAAAGCCTTCAAGTGGCGGTGTAGATATAAGATAGGCTATCCATTTAGGATCGATTCGTTCGTTTTGTTCAAAACTGCCAGAGGGAGATGAATCCAGTCCCTCGATTATATCTAAGAGCTCATGGGTAATTATATGGCGGCCTATAAGTTCGTGGTCAAGGTTAAATTTTGACAGATATTCGCGGTCGAAGAAGTGTCCAAAAGGTCCATGGCCTATGTCATGAAGCAGTCCAGCAATACGTGCGGTCTCTTCAAATAGGTTTTCAGACGGTACATTTGTCATATTTTTATCAAGCGAGGAATAGATGTGTTTTGCCCATTTCCCGGCAAGCTCCATACTACCAAGTGCATGCTGAAAGCGCGAGTGCTCCCCTGTCGGAAATACCCACCATGCACTTTGTAGTTGATGTATACGTCGTAGACGCTGCATCCAGATATTGTCTAATATGTCCTGTTCGGCGGTATGGCTAGAATGAATGCGTTTTGTTATACGAATGTACCCATAGATGGGATCACTAACCAGGTTTACTCTAGAATAAATCTGATGTGCATCCGCTTGGCTCATATTAAGTATTTGCGCTTATGGAAAGGTGCGGAGTACTTTATAAAGGAATATTACCATGGCGTCTGGGTGGTGCCGGACAGCTCTTGTTTTTACATAGTTCTAGTGTCTGGATTAGTACTCTTCTTGTTTCTTGGGGCTCTATTACATCGTCCACATACCCACGTTCCGCCACTACATATGGATTAGCAAAGCTTGCTATATATTCTGCTACCCGCTTTTTTCTCTCTTCTTCAGGATTCGGAGCACTTGCAATTTCCTTTTTGAAAATTATGTTGACAGCCGCTTCAGGCCCCATCACTGCTACCTCGGCAGTTGGCCATGCATAGTTGAAGTCACCGCCTAGCTGTTTTGATGACATAACGCAGTAAGCTCCACCATAGTTTTTTCGAGTAATTATAGTTAGCTTAGGCACAATGGCTTCTGCATATGCATAAAGTAACTTTGCACCATGCCTTATTATTCCGTTGTGTTCTTGCATAGTGCCGGGCAAAAATCCAGGTACATCGACAAACGTAATTATAGGAATATTAAATGCATCACAAAACCTAACAAATCGAGCCCCCTTTACTGAGGCATTAATGTCAAGTGCCCCAGCCATGATCTTAGGCTGGTTTGCAACTATACCTACCGTATTACCATTGAGTCGTGCGAATCCAATCACAATGTTAGGTGCAAAATACGGTTGTACTTCCAAAAAGGTATCTTTGTCAACAACGCGATTAATTATGTCTTTCATGTCATATGGAATATTTGGAGCATCCGGTATGATGCCCTGGAGTTCGGGAACCAGTCTGTCAGGTGCATCATCTGTTCTCACTAATGGTGGTTTTTCATTATTTGACTGGGGCAAATATGATAAAAGCGACCGTACCTGTTCGTAGCAGCTTTTCTCATCAGGCGACAAAAAATGTGCCACACCGGATTTTATACTGTGAACTGTAGCACCGCCTAGTTGTTCAAAATCGACATCTTCGCCGGTTGTTACCTTGACCACTTCGGGTCCTGTTATGAACATATATCCTATCTTGTCGACGATAAAGATAAAGTCCGTGATAGCAGGAGAATATACCGCGCCGCCTGTGCAAGGGCCGGCAATAATACTTATTTGGGGTATAACTCCCGAAGAATAGACATTACGATAGAAAATATCCGCATAACCTGCAAGTGCGGCTACTCCTTCTTGTATGCGTGCGCCTCCAGAGTCATTAATACTTATGATTGGAATCCTGTCTCTTAGAGCAATATCTTGTAGTTTGGTTATCTTTTCAGCGCACGCTTCACCAAGTGATCCGCCAAACACTGTTGCATCGTAGGCATAAACAACAACGGGCCTTGAATTTATAGTTGCGTAGCCGCCAACCACACCATCGCCATGGAAACGCTTTTCTGCCATTCCGAAATTATGGCTTCTATGGACTACAAACAGATCTATTTCGTTAAAGCTGCCTTTGTCAACAAGCATCTCTATCCTTTCTCTTGCGGTTAGCTTTCCCTTACTGTGTTGCAGCTCAACAGCTTTGGGGTTAGTATGGGTTGCATCGTATCTACGCTTACGAAATATGTTTAGCTTTTGTTCTACCGCAGGCATGGATTCTAGCTTTTTATCCATAACTTCCAGCGGGTCTATAGATTTACCCACAGAACCTGCCTTGTTTTGTGATTCTGGGCTTTCAGCTAAATCCTTTTCTTTGCTCATTTGCGTGTTTTGATGTTAACCTTAAGGTACCCAAAAACATGATATCAGCTATATAGCTGACCCGCTTTAAACTGCAACTTTATATGTACTAAGTATATGCTTATGAGCATTGAACTCTAGTTCGTCATTCAATGGACTAAGCTCCACATCTGTTCCTACTCTATGAGAAAGAGCTTTAGATATTAGAAAATCTGCAAAATGAGGGTTTTTTGGCAACAGAGGACCATGCAGATATGTACCTATTGCATTTTTATAAACGCATCCCTCAGTTTTATCTTCCGAATTATTGCCACCTCCTACTAACACTCTGCCAAGTGGTTTGGCACCTGGATTAAGGTATGTTCTTCCACCATGGTTTTCGAATCCCACAAGTGTAGTTCCCTGCCATTCCACTATGAGGGTTTGTACTGACCTTACTTCGCCTGCCTCAGGTATGCTATCAAGGCTTGCGTTAACTTGTGTTGCCCGATGTACAGTATAAGCATCAAAAACATGAAGGCCGGGCAAGTCGTTTCCTCTCGCTGTCTTATAGTAGTGCCCAAGCATTTGATATCCGGCACATACAGCGAGCACTACAGCCCCTTGTTCTATTGATTCTTTAAGTGCTGGTCCCTTTTTGTAAACGAGGTCTTTTGCGATGAGACGTTGATGCACATCGGCGCCACCACCCACCAGAAACAGATCAATTTCTCCTGGTTTAAAAGTTGCATGTAGGTCAAGCTCTTTTACCTCTACCTCTATACCCCTCCACTTGCATCTTTGGGCAATAACTAGGAGATTTCCTCTATCTCCGTAATGACTCATTATCGAGGGATAAAGATACGCAATGACTAGTTTGTAAGCCATTTTTGTTCATGCTCCCAAAATGGTTCTATCAATCGCTTTTTTGCTAACCCTTCCCTAAGTGACCACATCGCGGTGTATGTTGGAAGAACAAATATAGGATCCAACGTAGGAATCAGAGAATGCAGGCTCCAGAATGCTTTTTCGACATCTGGTTCTACGTGCCACTGAGTTTTGTTAAAGTCTCCTATAACCTCGGCATATTTGAGCCTCACCGCAAGGTCATATGCTCGCTTTCCAGATATCATAAGCTTTTTGGGCTTTCCCTTTAGAACCTCAAAGTCCACGTCCCATATCCATGAGACATCTCTTCCATCTGGTACATTGTCATTGATGGCCAACAACAAAATAGGGTTTTCTTGGCTTGCTAGCACTAAGCGTAGATTTTGATTAAAACCGCTAGGATTCTTTACAAGAGCTATCCATGCCTTTCTGCCTTTTATCTCAATTGGTTCCATTCTGCCAAAGGGATTTTTTGTTGTACTGATGGCCTCGGCTGCTATTTGAGGATTAATACCCAATGCTATTGCAGCAGAAAATGCAGCTAATGCGTTATAGACATTATGGAGCCCTGGCTGCTGCACATTTAACCTATATTCGCTTCCTTTAAGCGTGACACTGACCTGGCTACCCTCAAGACCAAGGAGGTCTACCTTCCACGCTTTTACTATCGGGTCTGGCCTTCGCCAGCCACACGATGGGCATACATAGTGACCCAGGTGAGCATAATAGGATGTTTCATAAAGCAGCTCTGCACCACACTGCAGGCAATGTCTTGAGTCGGATGCATGCTCGAGGCAGCTCCTAGCATGCCTTATATCTTCTATGCCGTAGTACAATATTGACCCTTGATGATTTGTTCCAAGATACGCGACTTGGGGATCATCCGCATTAAGTGTAAGGATAGAAGATGGACTAAGCTGTTTTATGCTTTTTGACCATAGCGTTGCTATAAAGTCTATTTCAAAATATCGATCTAGCTGGTCCCGAAACAGGTTAGTTATGGTTACTATACGTGGAGATAGAGCTTGCAGTGCCCACGGCAGGGTTCCTTCGTCAACTTCAAATATTCCAATAGTTTTGTCTGACGCCCTTAGGTTTCCTAGTGTATTTGTATGCGTAATGAGGGACGTGCACACTCCTCTGCGTAGATTGGAGCCTTCTGGATTGGTTATTGGTTCTAGGCCTGCTTTCATTACCGCTTTTACGAGGTAGTGTGAGGTGCTTGTTTTCCCATTCGTGCCGCTTACAACTATGGATCCATTTGGAATTTGGCTTACTAGTGATCTAGTAAGATCGGGGTCGACATATTCGGCTATCAGCCCCGGCAGTGATGTACCGCCTCCCAAGTTTAACTGACGTACCGCGGTCCTTACTGATTTAGCAAGGGCGCTTGCTAAGGTTCTTCTTGGGTTAAAAGTTACCATTGTTATTGTTTTTGTGCAAACAAGGATATCCAGTATGGTCTTACTATCATGTCAATTATGTGATACTGATCCTCTCGTGGTAGCTTAAGCACGCGTTCGATAAACTCTGGGCTAGTAGAGTGATCCCTGATATCTAGTGATATTGGCTGATCGTAGTAATCTGTCATCATGAGAATTTTCATATTCTGGCTTTCTAGCCAGCTGATTACTTCTTTTAAGGTGTAGTGCTTTTCCCATACGTGGAGAAATTCATCAACGACCCAATCATCGTCGTTTATGTCTACGGGAGGTGCGGTATAGTAGTTTTTAAAGTTGCGGTCACCCTTTGCCCATTCTCTAACAACCTCGATGAGTTCTTCTTGTGAGCTAGAGCCCTTTCCAGCTAATCGTACGATCTCTTGCTGTATGCGCCTTTCCCAGTTGCCATAATAGCCATATATTCCTGCTCGGATTACACCTCCCCTTTTAAGCGCGCGCACTAGCAATTCCACACCCTTTTGAGGATCTGACAGATGATGGATAGTACCCCAAGATACTATGTAGTCGAACTCCTCGATTAAATCTAGTTCGAGTATGTTTTTTACTTCACATCTAGCATTTGTAACGCCTTCTTCTTCAAGAGTTTTATTTGCTCGATCTACTGAAGTCTCTGATATATCAAATCCAAGGAATCTTGTTTCGGGAAATTCTTGCGCATAGTCGAGCAGCATAAGGCCTGTACCACATGCGATATCACCAAAGAGCTTGCCTTTCGGATCTACGCCATGCTCTTCTAAGAATTTTCTTACAAATGCAGCATGTTTTCGATACGTATGGCGTCTTTGAGGTGGAGGAAAGGGGTGCCTTACATACATATCGTGAACCCGTTTTGTTATTTCGTCAGTTATTGCCATAAAAGCCTCCCTACAAAATTATGGGATAAACACGAAATTTGTTTGGCATTTTGCCAAGCTACCGCTTTATGCAAACTATATTAGACCTTATGTATAACGGCTATGGCATACTTTTGGCTTCATGGGCCTTTCCTGTTCTCAAATAGTGTTAAATTTTTATGACCGCCAAGGGTCGCTACTCAGTGCTTTTTTCAGTCTTTACTGCAAGCTAGACATGCCATACAGGTAGGCTTTTGCCACATTTTCAGCGACTTGAGTTACTTCTTTTTCTGCATACTTCTGCATGTTTAAATGCGCTGCGCGCACCATACCTAAGAACAGAGTTGCTGCAAAGACAGGGTCATTAAACCTTAGCTCGCCGTTTGCTTTTGCAGTTTCAAAGGCGCTAACAATCGTTGTTTCAAACTCACGTGCAGCATTCTCTATAGACTGTGCGCGTTCGGAGTCAAACTTAGCTTTTGCTTGGTTTAGCACAAGATCGTAAGAAAGCACTTTGTGCTCCATCGATAAAAGCGATTTAGCAGCTTCAAGTATTTTTTGATTGAATGTAGTGTCCTTAGCTAACACTTCTTTGATTTTTGTGTTTGCTTCTGAAAGTATATAAACGATGGAATCGATGAAGAGCTTTGACTTCTCGTGGAAATGGTGGTAGACAGAAGCTTTTGCAACGTCGGCACCTTTAGCTACTATGTCTATACTTGTTGCATCATATCCCGCTTCAAGAAAGTAATATGCTGCATACGAAAGTATTCTTGTTTTTGCAGGTATACCTACCCCCTTTTTGGGCCTTCCCGGCATTTTTCTTTGGATATTCACAATTAACCTCCTATGTAAATATACACCACCCTCACATAAACAGGTATCTAACCTAAATTTATATCCTAATCAATGTATTTATGTTCATGTGGCTTTTTTGCCATTTGAACGGCGAAAATAAACTCAAGAATTGCATATAAATCTAAATTTCTTCTTTTTGCAGCATAAAATGTTTTAGCAAAAATGGGGAATTTGAGTTATGTGGTCCAGTGGGTAGTAAAGTAGTTTATATGAAAGCATATAGATATCAAGCTTGGGATGGCACTCAAGATCCTTTAGGTATATTGCCAGACGATTTGCTTGATGCAATATCTGAAGATCTTTTATACTATGGTGACCCCCTCCAGGCGATAAAAAGACTTTACAACAAAGGTATCCCAAAGCTCGGTATTCAAGGAAAAGACGATCTGCTGAAAAAGCTCAGAGAACAACGGCGCGCTTTTTTGGAACGCTATAACCTGTGGAATCTTGTAGAAGAGTTAAAAAAACGTCTTGAAGGCATTGTTGATCGTGAGCGCAGCACAGTAAGTCAGAGGCTAGCTGAACTCTCTAGACAGGCTGATTCGTCATCGGCGAGTAAGAACGTCTTAGGGCGAAAGCTCGATTATCTAGCTAAACTACCACAGGATCTTGGTAGCCAGGTGAAAGAGCTTTCTTCGTATGAGTTTGTAGACAGCCAAGCAGAAGAAGATTTTCAAAATCTACTTGCGGAACTTAGAAGCCGTATGCTTGGGCCAATGTTCCAGCAATTAAGGGATATGTTGTCTAATATGACGCCGGAACAGATGCAGTTTATGCGTCAGATGATGGCTGATCTTAATCGTATGCTGGAACAAAGGCTTTCAGGTGTTGAACCTGATTTCAATGAATTCAAACAAAAGTATGGAAGTCTTTTTCCGCAGGAGATCGACAGCCTCGATAGTTTCCTCGACATGTTAGAGCAGGAAATGGCAAAAATGCAGTCTCTGCTGAACAGCCTAAGCCCATCAGAGAGGGCTGAGTTAAATCGACTTGTTGACGCACTTATGGAAGATGAGCAGCTCAGATGGGAAATGGGAAAATTTTCGTCTATGATGTATAGGCTTCGCCCGAATCTTTTACAACCAAGTTCTTATCACTTATTTGGCGCGGAGCCATTAGATCTTGAGAAGGCTCTAGAGGTAATGGGCGAGCTTCAGAATATTGACAAAGCCATGCAGTCGCTTGAGCGTACGAATATGCCGTCACGCGAGGAAATTGCTCAACTAGAGCAATATCTAGGTCCGGAGGCTGCACGATCTCTGGGAGCGCTCAATCAGGTTGTAGAACTTCTAGAAAAGCAAGGATACCTTCGCAAAGCTGGAAATAGATATGAGCTTACACCAAAGGCAATACGTAGGCTTGGTGAAAAAGCTCTTCAGGAAATTTTCAGCTCAATTGATACAGAAAAGTTTGGCTATCACGAGACTAAGCAGAGCGACATAGGTATGGGAGTTGCAGAAGGTACTCGCCCATACACTTTTGGTGCGCCGTTTGCAATCGACATGAAGGAAACTTTATTTAATTCTTTGGCGCGCGAAGGTCCTGGTGTGCCACTACATTTGAGTCCAGACGACTTCATGATTGTGGAATCTTGGAAGCATTCCTCAACAAGTACAGCGCTTTTACTCGATATGAGTCGTTCTATGTTTCTAAGGGGATGCTTTTCGGCTGGGAAACGCGTAGCAATGGCATTGCAGGCATTAATATCTTCTAAGTTTCCTCGTGACAAGCTTTATTTGGTCGGCTTTGCAAATTATGGCTTTGAGTTGAGCTTTAGCACCTTAGTTAGTCTGAGTCCAGATGGCATGGTTTACGGCACTAACATGCAGCATGCCTTAGAGGTGGCAAGAAAGCTTCTCTCTAAGGCAACTGGTACCAGGCAGATAATTTTAATAACTGATGGGGAGCCAACTGCCCATATAGAGGGCGGTCGTGTATTGTTCTCGTACCCACCTATGTATAGGACTATTCAGGAAACTTTAAAGGAAGTTGTGCTGTGTACTAAAGAAAACATTCTCATAAACTGTTTTATGCTTGATAGAAGTCCGGAGCTAGTAGCTTTTATTGATAAAGTCGTGCAGCTAAACCATGGCAGAGCATTTTACACAAGTCCCGAAAGATTAGGGCAGTACGTTCTAGTCGACTATTTGCGACATAGACGCAAGGTCCTTAGGTAAATTTAGCAAAGCGCTACAGCGTTAAATCCGCGGTTCACTAAGTCGCTAGCAAATTCCTTGGCAAATCCGTGAGTCACATATATTGTACTTGCTCCGGATTGCTTTACTACCTCGAGCAAATCCTGATAATCGCAGTGGTCGGAAAGGGGGAAAAATGCCCGCACGAGTGGATCGTAGCCATACTTTTCTAGGCCCCACCCGGAGACTACGGCTGCAACAACACGCTTTAGTTGTTTAAGCTCGTGCCTGCTGGAGGGAGCACAGATTACGATTTCGTCGCCCTCCAAGCCGTTACTAAGTCTAATAAAGTCTGGAATATCGACTCCAAGCATGCGGTATTTCTCGGCTATTGCTGCGCTTTTTGAGTCTAAGGCCAAGCGTAGGCCAACAGGAGATAGTGATTTCATTAGCTCCTGTGCCTTGCCCATAGCGTAAGCTAATAAAGCTGGCGTATAGCCATTTTTAATTGATTTTCTGCAGAAGTCGTAGATTTGCTCTAAAACAAGTTTGGGGTCAGGAAAAGAATAGCGTGGTATCCCATAGGTAGCTTCAATGATAAGAATATCAGCTTGTGGTATGTAAGTTTGTGTTCCATCCCACTGCTTTAGCCGTATGTCTCCTGTATATAATACATGTGCATATTCAGTAACGATTTCAACTTGTGCCGATCCCAGTATATGACCTGAAGGAATAAGACGCAGTGAGTAATTTTCCATTTCAAGTTCTTTCTCATAGGAAAGGAGTGTAGCTTGTTCAGGGCGAAGATTATCATCAATAAGGATATGAGTAGGTGGGGTCATGATTGCATGATGATGACGACGAACATGGTCGCTGTGAGCATGGGATACTACCGCCAGCGGTTGGCGAGAAAGTGGATCAAGCCACAGGTTTAACGGTTCTATCTTAATGCCTTTTTCCCATGATATTTTAAGCTTGCTTTCTTTCATATTTGCATAGGTCCAATAATCTGTTCTGGGCCAAAATATGGCAGATCCATCTGTATTCCAATTGCAGAATAGGCTTCTTTCGGTATGCCTATATCAGCTACATAAAGTTCACCAACATAGTAACGTACGTGTTGAGAAACAAGACCAACTTTTGGTGCTCCGAGAGTTAATGTGAAATCTGCTTTAACACATACATCTGTGTGGTTGCCGGTATCAGCATCAATTCCGGATGGCAAATCTAGAGCTAACTTTTTGCACATTTGATCATTTACAAATTTAATTGCTGTAGCGATCGGTCCCTCGGGTGGCCTGTATGGTGCTGTTCCCAGTATGGCATCAATTAAAAGATCGTATGCTCCTGTGTTTACCTTTGTTTCGAGGGGCTGTGCTTGCACACCCAGTGCATTTAGACGTTGTAGCTGCAGTCGGGGAAGGTCCTTAAGCTTGGCTTGATCTACGGCAAGGATCACACTTCCAAGGCGTCCCCATTGATGCAAATACCGTGCGGCGGTTAGGCCATCGCCCCCATTATTTCCAGGTCCAATAACAAGATGTACTTTGCCGTGACAAAGTTTTGTCGACAGGTATGCTGTGAGACGGCCTGCATTTTCCATAAGTATCTCAGAAGAAATAAAAAATTTTTGAGCCACAACTTGATCGATACGGCGCATTTGCTCTGAGGTTAAAGCTCTTAAATATTGCGTACTTTTCTGTTCATTTTCAAATGGCTTACTCATTTTAAGCAAGATTTTAATCCAACGGGAATGTGCACGTTTGTTGATGAGAAAAACTAACTGGTACGCGCCAAATTATAAATGCATTTTTTGTATTTGATATAAAAGCAGAACTTTAACTCCAGATTGTGTAACGCGGCAAGCTCTTTTACGTTTATGCTATTGGGAACTTAACTAAAACTTAACCTGATGCTGTTATTAATTTTGACGAGATGATTATCAGCTGATATTATTGGGTATAGACTAATTAGAAAATTCTATAAGGAGAACAAGGAGAGAAAGATGCTAAGCGATGCACTCAATGAAATAAATGAAGTCTACGAGCGCTGGAAAGCTGAAAAAGATATTAGAGAGGCGCGGCGTAATAAGATGAAGTATATTGATTCATTGCTCAACCAAGTTGAAGAGCTTAATCTTGCTGACAAAACCGAGATTCCAGATGAGCTACACGCTAAGATATTAGAGCTTATTGACGAGAGTGATTATCCACTGCCGGAAGATTTCAGCGGAAGGCTTTCAGTAAATCAAGCACTTGATATACTGTTCGATATTCAAGATATGTTAATGTGCAACCAAATAGAAGAAGAATAGAACCAATTTATCACCCTTTAGAATAATTCTGGCATTACAAAAGGCGATTGTAGGTCTTTATTCAGCAGTAAGCTCAAGACAGCTTTTAATTTAGCTTTTGCGTGCTCATCTATTGGCTACATCTTGCCATGAGATCCTCTTTGCGGCTATAAAATGGTATTTGAATCAGTTTATAGGGTATTGGCTAAGCTTACGTTTTTTTGTACTAGGCTACTTTAAGCATGGGAAATGGCTGAAAACATATATGACGAGCACACAGCATTGATCGTGGTTGACATGCAAAACGACTTTGCCGATCCCGGCGGGAGTTTATACGTAAAAGATGGTGAAAAGATTATCAACTACATTAATCAGCAGATTGACAAAGCGCTGGCTGCGTCAGCGGTAGTTGTCTATACGCAAGACTGGCACCCACCGTCAACCCCCCATTTTGCAAAGGATGGCGGTATCTGGCCTGCGCACTGTGTTGCGGGCACTTGGGGAGCTGATTTTGTGCAGGGATTAAAGGTAGTTGATGCACCGATTATCAAAAAAGGATCTGGTGGTGAGGATGGATACTCCGGATTTACTGTAAAGGACCCAATTTCAGGTAAAACAACTCCGACAGAGCTTAACGACTTACTTCGTAAAAGAGGCATTAGCAAGATTGTAGTTGTCGGGCTTGCTACTGACTATTGCGTAAAGGCAACGGCTATAGATGGTGCTGAACTTGGCTTTAAGGTTAAGGTGCTTTTAGATGCAACTCGTGCTGTAAATCTCCAGCCTGGTGACGAGGAAAAGGCAGTTCTTGAAATGCGACGCTCTGGCGTAGAAGTCGAATGATTCCTACCCCTCTTGCAACCGATCTCTACGAAATCAACATGGCTATTAGCTATATCAGGAGAGGCATGATAAAAAATGCCACCTTTAGTTTATTTATAAGAAATCTTCCTCCCAATCGCGGTTTTCTTGTTGTGTCGGGTGTCGAAGACGCAATAGATTATTTGGAGAACTTCAGTTTTAGTGAAGATGATTTGCTATACCTCAAGCACCTAGGGTATGAACAGCAGGTACTTGAGCGATTATCTATGTTGCGATTTACTGGTGAGGTATGGGCTATACCCGAAGGCAGATTGGTGTTTGCTGAAGAACCAATAATTGAAGTAACTGCTCCCATACCCGAGGCACAGATAGCTGAAACAGCGTTGTTGAACATTATTACATTCAGTACATCTGTTGCGTCAAAAGCTGCAAGATGTTTTATCGCTGCAAAAGGGCGCACCGTTGTTGATTTTTCATTGCGCCGCACTCAGGGATACAGCGCGGGTATGTTTGTAGCGTATGCTTCTGCGGTAGCAGGTTTTAACGCTACCAGCAATGTTGAAGCTGCGCGACGTTTTGGCCTTGTTCCTTCAGGCACCATGGCCCATTCATATGTCCAAGCTTTCGGAGAAGAACTTACAGCATTTGAATGTTTTGCCGAAGATTCGCACGGTCCATTGACCCTTCTGGTAGACACCTATTATTTAGCTACTGGAATTAAAAATGCTATTTCTGTCTTTAAGCGTTATTGCGACAGGGGTAGGCCCTTGGCTATAAGGATCGATAGTGGTGATTTATTAGAGAATGCAAAAATTGCCCGAAAGATGCTTGATGAAGCTGGATTCAGCAACGTGGGTATCTTTGCTAGCGGAGGGCTTGATGAATACGACATTGAAGAGTTAGTGTCTAAAGGCGCGCCAATAGACGGTTTTGGTATAGGCACCAAGCTTGGAGTTGTAAATGATTCGCCATATCTTGATTCGGTATACAAGCTTGTCGAATATGATGGAAATCCTTCTATGAAGTTTTCTGAGGGTAAGATGACGCTACCCGGTAAAAAGCAAGTGTTTAGACGACTGGAAGACTTTCATGACTTAATCGGAGTAAGGGACGAAGCGGTGCCTCCTGACACCGAACCTATTTTAGTAAAGTACATGGAACATGGGAAAAGAATTATCCCAAGGTCTAAAATAAGTCAAGCACGGGAGAGGTTCTTAAGCGAGCTTGGGTATTTGCCGGAGGATTCAAAACGTATACGAGATCCTAGGCCACCTAAAGTCTCATATACCCCAGCGCTAGATGATCTTAGGTTGTCTGTAGCAAAACGTTTTAGAAAAGCAGATGAGAACAGATAGTTTTATAAGTTGCCTAATTCTGTGCGTCGATGAAAATTGAAAAGGCAATTGAAGAGTATTTAATGTGGCTAGAGTTGGAGGCAAATAAGAGCATAAACACGGTGAAGGCATACAGAAAGGACTTGAACTCTCTTCTTGAGTTTCTCATTATTAAGCAACATTCACTTAAACTTAAGGATATAACAGTAGAGGACCTAAAGGAATATCAGCGACATCTAGCCTCACGGCTAAATAAACCCACGTCACGGGCGAGAAGATTAACCGCTATTCGATCGTGGTTGCGGTGGCTGTACGACGAAGGGTTTATGGCTCAGGCGTTGGCAGATCGCATAACTTTGCCGAAACTACCTCAAAGGTTGCCTAAACCCATGTCCCAAGCTGAATTAAATCGTCTTCTTAAGTCTTTGCCCGAGGGTAACCTTTTGGAGTTACGAGATAAAGCACTAATATTGTTTTTGCTTTCTACAGGGTGCCGCATATCTGAAGCCCTGGCTTTAAATAGAAGCGATTTACCGCAGGGTTCAACCAAGCTTATCGTATACGGCAAAGGAGGAAAGGAAAGGCAAGTTTATCTAACTCAAGAGGCTAGGAAGGCCCTTGACAAGTACCTAAATGTCCGCACTGATACGTGTCCTGCGTTGTTTATAAACTATTCTCGATCGATACACAATGATAGCGCAAGGCGTCTTACGCAGGCTGGAGCCAGATACATAGTAAAACGCATAAGACGGCAGCTGGGTGTATGGTCGTTTACCTCGCCACATGTGGCGAGGCACACAGCAGCAACAGAACTGCTTTCCGCAACGGGTGGCGATGTTAGGCTGGTTCAGGAAGTACTTGGACATGCCAGCATTACCACATTGCAGGGTTACACCCAGATAGTCGATGTACGAAAGCGCAAAGCCTATGAGTTATACGAAAAGCACTTAGAAAACCTTCAAGATTAAGTCTATTTAGTCATTAATTTTTGGAAATTCTATGGTATTATAAAGTCATTAGGTTATTAGCTAATTAGTTAAATAGCTATGCGGTCCGTTTATGAAGCACTTGCGCACGCGGTGCGCAGAAAAATAATACAGCTACTTAGCAAAGGGCCTCTGAGCGCAGGTGAAATTGCTTCGCATTTTGATTATGCACAGCCAACTATAACAGGCCATCTTAACGTGCTTAAAGAAGCAGGGCTCGTTTATTCAGTACGTGACAAAAATAACATAATCTATTACCTAAATGCGTCCATCATAGAACACCTGGTTGTGGAAATTCTTGACCTTGTCGGTCGGTCTAGCTTGGGCAAGGAGGATACCGATGAAAGAGAACAGCGAAAAAATAGCCTTTAAAGAATGGGTTGGATTGGTCAGACTTCCGATCTCTATTAGTGGGGTTTTTCTGCTATTTCTTATAGGGTTTGGTGTTTGGGTATATGGACATACCCCTAACGTATCTTATATAGCTACACATTTTGGCGTTAACGGTAAGCCTAATGGCCACATGCCAAAGCTACTAGGATTATTTTTTGGTGTTGGAGTAGCAACCCTAATTACCGCTCTTTTTATGGTTCTTCCTTTAATAGATCCACGAGGTAGAAACTATCGCAATTCACTTAAGGCTATTAAAGCAGTTTGGATTGGTGTAGTGCTGGTTATGACGGCTGCTCAAATTGCGGTTGACGCAAGAGCATTAAATGAAAGTTTCCCTGTTATCAGGCTGGTGGTAGGTTTCTTTGGACTTCTTTACATCATAATCGGGAATTACTTACCCAAGATACGAAGTAATTGGTTTGTTGGAATACGTACACCATGGACGCTTAGTAATGAGTTCGTGTGGTATAAGACCCACAGATTAGGGAGCATTATGTTTGTTAGTCTGGGCGTTATTATTCTTGTTGCTGCTTTTGTGGCACCGACTGTTTACAGCTCCTATGCGTCTGCCATAGGCTTGTTGCTGGTGGTTGTTGTTGTGGCTGTTTATTCGTATATGGTATGGCGTAAGATTACAACACATGTATAAAATGCATTTTCTGTTGGTGTTTGAGCCTGTTAAGTCACAAAAAATAACGCGTATGTTTTGTTGTTAAATCGTTTACGGACTGAATATTGTTCTATGCTATAGCTAAGTCTTTAAGTAGTTCGTCGGCATGCCCTTGCGGCTTTACATTTTCATATATCTTCTGAATTCTTCCCTCAGGATCTATGATAAATGTGGTTCTAAGAACCCCAAGGTATTTTTTCCCATACATAACCTTTTCACCCCAGCATCCATATGCCTCGGCTACTTTGTGATCTATATCAGATAGGAGGATCATTGGAAGTCCGTATTTAGTAGCGAACTTAGAGTGTGATTCTGGAGTGTCTGGGCTTATACCAAAAACTTCTATACCGTGTTGAGAAAATTGATCATATCTGTCCCTAAAGGAACAAGCTTCTGCGGTGCATCCAGGTGTATCGTCTTTTGGATAAAAGTAGAGTACCACTGTTTTGCCGCGGTATGCGCTCAGCCTATGCACATTACCTTGTGAATCTTTGAGTTCAAAATCAGGTGCAAGGTCGCCTTCTTTTAGACTTACCCCCATTGCCGTTACCTCAACATAGGATACTTGAACTATATTATAGAGGTTCTAGCTTACTACTCTGCCTGAAGAATCCACGAGATTGGGAAGCTAGCTGCTGTGGCTAGATAATTTTTGGTTGATCTACTCAAATAAAAATGTCTCAATAAATTAGGGCTAATGGGTTATACATGTCATGTTGAAGGGGGCAAATGCCTTTACAAGCTAACTGAAAGACTATATAGTGCCGATTTTTGAGGTTGATTTGAAATGTTACAAGCCCTTGTCTTATGATATGCGCGCCCGACAGGAGTCGAACCTGCTACCTGCGGCTCCGGAGGCCGCCGCTCTATCCGTTGAGCTACGGGCGCAAAGGCTTACCAAATCAAAATATATATCCTAATGCGAGCTAAGGGTATATAAAGCTGAGTTTCAGTTAACCTTCATATCCCTTCAGCTTTCTTAAATATTGCGATCATGCCAAACGCTGTGTGGACTTTGGAACATAACAATTCAAGCTTTGAAGATTCGCTTTCTACAGACGGGGCTTATCCTTGCTACGATTAATAATTAGAGTAGCTGCGCCCGTAGCTCAACGGATAGAGCGGCGGCCTGCGGAGCCGCAGGTAGCAGGTTCGACTCCTGTCGGGCGCGGACTGGCCGCTTTCCCTACGTACCGCTTGCTGTTAGGGGGTGCATGCATAGTGTATGATGGCAACACATTAAGCTTTGGACTTTTTTTGTCTCCTGAAGCAGCCTACTACCGCAAAACTATTGAATTAGCTCAGATCGCAGATGAATTCGGTCTGGAGTATATAGGTATTCAAGATCATCCTTACCAACCAAGGTTTCTAGATACATTGGCTCTTTTGACAGCTATAGCTGTTAAAACCACGAATATCCATGTGTTCCCAGATGTTGCGAATCTTCCACTTCGTATGCCTACAATGTTGGCCAAGTTCATTGCGTCTCTTGATGTTATGTCAGGGGGTCGAGCTGAATTGGGCCTTGGCACTGGTGCATTCGTTGAAGGTATACGTGCGTTTGGTGGACCGGTTAGAAGTCCAAAAGAAGGTGTAGATGCACTCGAAGAGGCTATACAAATAATTCGTTTGATGTGGTCCAATACATCAGTTCGATTTGATGGCAGATATTACTCAGTACTGGGCGCAAGACCTGGTCCAAAGCCAGCACATCGTATTGGTATTTACGTTGGAGCATATAGGCCACGCATGCTAAGAATCACAGGAAGGCTGGCAGATGGATGGATACCCTCTTTTTCATATTTAGCCCCCAATGCTCTCGATGCAGCACACAAGTTAATTGATGAAGCTGCTTTGGAAGCTGGCAGAAGCCCAAGTGCAATACGTAGGATGTATAACATTTGGGGCACCTTTAGTAGCTCAAGAAGAGGCTTTTTTGACGGCCCGCCGCAAGCGTGGGCCGAAGATATTGCCTTTCTCGCTATACAAAAGCACATGGATACATTCATTTTTGGTCCGTCAGGTGTGGATAATGAAGAAGTGATTACATTTTGCGAAGAAGTTGTACCACTTGCTCGTGAATTGGTAAATAAAAAAAACATGTAGGTTACCGATCCAGTATCTGGTTGCAAATTTCTTGGGTCCCAAAATCTCTTGCGGTTGCGCAATGCCGCTATCGATTGCACGAAGTTGAAACAGTTGTCCTTCAGTCGGACGCATGTCATATATTACAGATACTAATTTGAGTTTTTAAGATTTGGCAAAAGGTCTGCGCAACAGTTAGCGTTATACCTTATGTGAATATGGGAGATACGGTTGCTTGAGCTGTTGCGTGCTAGCTAACCTTAAGTTCATACAAACGAGTGAACCTCGCCTTACCGGACTTACTACTATAGAGGTTTGATTGAGCACAGTATAAGTCGTAATTAGCCGCAAGTTGGTGCATTGAGGCTATTATTGTTTTATAATTTTATAAAAGTATAATTACCAGCTTGAGCAAGACATAGCGTATAAACCTTATGTTTGTTGATCGAGCGATTTCCCAAAGCAAAGGCACGCGTTACAAATGGGTGGTACTCTCCAATACAACTTTGGGTATTCTTTTGGCCTCCGTAAATGGATCTATAATCCTGATATCACTCCCAGCTATTTTTAGAGGAATACACATAGATCCGCTTGCACCTGCGGAATCTGACATCTTCCTTTGGACTGTTATGGGTTATTTGGTGGTTAGCGGTACCTTTATGGTTTCCGTTGGCCGCATATCTGACATGTATGGCCGGATAAGGTTTTATAATCTTGGGTTTTTAATTTTTACTATAGGCTCTATTCTCTTATTCTTCACCCGAGGACAAGGCAACTTAGCTGCTATTCAAATTATAATGTATAGACTTATACAAGCTTTTGGCAGCGCATTTTTATTTGCTAATTCGGCCGCCTTACTCACCGATGCTTTTCCACAGAATCAAAGAGGGCTTGCCTTAGGCCTCAATCAAATAGCTGGTGTTGGGGGTTCGCTTATAGGGCTGATACTTGGCGGGGTGTTGTCGTCCATTACCTATTCTCTTGTGTTTTTGGTAAGTGTACCTGTGGGGATCGCAGGTACTATTTGGTCATATCTTATGCTTAAGCAGCTAGGAGTAGCCAAGAGAAACCAGCGGGTGGACGTACTTGGCAATATTGTCTTCGCTTCAGGCATTGTGTTAGTCCTTGTAGGTCTAACATATGCACTTGTTCCTTACCAAGGTGCACCAATGGGCTGGCAAAATCCACTAGTAATTGGTGAGCTTGCTGGTGGTGTTTTATTACTTATATTATTTGTTCCCATAGAACGTAAGGTTATAAATCCTATGTTCAACCTTTCACTTTTTAGATTGAGGAGCTTTTACGCTGGGATAATAGCTGGTCTTTTTTCATCTATAGCTCGTGGTGGTCTTCAACTGCTTTTAATAATTTGGCTGCAAGGACTTTGGCTGCCACTCAATGGCTATAGCTATGCCCAAACACCTCTTTGGGCCGGTATAGCGCTAAGTCCGATGATCATTCTGTTTCTACTTACGGGCCCTATTAGTGGAACACTTGCAGATCGATTTGGGGCAAAGCTACTCGCATTTAGCGGAATGATGCTATGTAGTGCAGGTTTTTTAGGTCTCACACTTTTGCCAGCTAATTTTAGTTATGTCGTATTTGTGTTTGTTCTTGCATTACTTGGGATTGGCCAAGGATTATTCGTTTCGCCAAACACAATGGCTATTATGAACAGTTTACCGGCGGAGCACAGGGGTGTGGGCTCAGGTATGCTTAATTGCTTTCAAACTAGTGGCTGGATGTTCAGTATTGGGGTGTTTTTCACATTGGTTATCATCGGATTCTCTGGTGATTTAAAAAGCTCTTTAGAAAATGGACTTATAGGCGCTGGCTTACCTGTGCGGGCAGCGGGTAGTATTGCTAATCTTCCCCCAACTGCTGCGCTTTTTGCAGCATTTCTTGGATATAATCCAATGGCGCACTTGTTGCCACATTCATTGATTACTAGCTTACCCTCATACACAGGGGCTGTGTTATTATCTACAAAATTTTTCCCAAGTCTTGTAAGTCGACCGCTTATGCAGGGGTTCCATTTGGCGTTTTTAGTAGCGGCAATTATGTCATTTTTAGCTGCTGTCTGCTCTCTTTTGCACGACTCAAGTACAAAAGGTCTCAAAAAAGCTTGATACAAAGTTTAGGTAAATAGGTAAAGCAGTATGATATTGATAAATTAATTTGATTGTGTTATGATTAGAAAATCATAGAAGTTTGGTATTTTGGAGGTAGCCACATGGCGACAACAGAGCAGGAAATCCAGCTTGAACCTTTAGACACTTCAGATGTAGATAGATGGATTGGCAAGCCTATTGGCGGAGGTCAACTAAAAGAGCCCATATCGGTTACTGATATACGAAGGTGGGCACAAGGAATGAGCAATCCCAATAGGCTTTACTACGATGAAGAGTTTGCTAAGGAAAGTGTTTTCGGTCAGATAGTTGCGCCGCAGTCGTTTGCTGTCTGCTGTGATGTTGGACATGGAGCAACTCCTGCAATTCAAGGTAAGATACCAGGATCGCACATGCTTTTTGGTGGTGACGAGTGGTGGTTTTTTGGGCCTCGTATAAAGCCTGGTGACAAAATTAGGGTAGAGCGACTTGCGTATGATTACAAGGTCACAAACACAAAGTTTGCTGGCCCAACTATGTTCCAAAGGGGAGATACTACATACATAAATCAAAACGGAGAAATTATCGCAAGGCAGAGGTCTACTGCCATACGGTATCTTGTCTCAAATGCAGTAAAACTTAGCTCTTTTCAAGGGCAAGACAAAGAGCCCGAGTGGACTGAGCAAGAACTGCAAGAAATAAAGGCTCAAAAGCTAGCTTACTATAGAACTTTCTTCAATCACGTGATACGCCGATTTGACGAGGTTAAGACTGGAGAGGAGCTACCTGTAAGGGTAATCGGGCCGCACAGCGCTTTAACGTTTGCGACAGAGTGGCGGTCGTACATATTTACGGTTTGGGGAAGTAATTACTATGATGGCTTACCTACTTCAACTAATGAAGCAGGTTGGCTTCCGGAGATGTCTCCAGTTGATCCAGAGTTAGCTGCTCTTGATCCCTCTTTGGCAGATGGGCTTTATATGGGAGCATCGCGTGGTCATGCTAATCCAGCGTACGCAAAGGTAATTGGCATGCCAAGGGGGTATGGCTATGGTGCCAGCATGGGAGCGTGGGTACTGGATTATGTAAGTAGCTGGAGTGGAGAGCTTTCCTATATCGTTCACAGCAATGTGCAGTACAGGAATCCTGCTCTGATTGGTGATGTTACGTTTTTACGTGGCAAGGTTCAAGATAAGCAAAAGGAGGTGGGAGGCAACACTGGGATTGTAGTAGTAGAGGTCGAAATGAGTAACCAGAACGGTACTGTTATGGCTAAAGGACCGGTTGAAGTCCGATTTACCATATAAGATTTGTTTTATTTGCTCTTGTGCGGTTTGGGGGTGATCTAAGTTGGCAAGTATAGAAGGTGTTGCAAAACGAAGGTTTCATGGCTATCAAGTTGCGGCGGTTGCGTTTCTTGAGTATGGGATTGCCGTAGGAGCTGTCTATTTTGTTGCTGCACCACTTGTTGCTGTGCTCATTCCAGCACTTAAGCTGAGCCTTGGAGTAATATCTGGCGTATTTCTTATGCGCTCGCTTCTCGGTTTGCTTGGCCCGGCTTACGGGTGGTTGGTCCATAAGTTTGGGGCAAAACAAATAATAATAGTGGGCGGAATACTTACTGCTGTGTTTACCGCTCTGACAGCTGTGGTAACAAATGTGTTTTTATTTTATCTTGTCTTTGGTGCCGCTCTAGCAATAGCAGACGGTTTAATGGGCTACCTTCCTGTTTTTACCACTGTCAACCAGGGTTTGTCAAAAGGCGTGGGTTTGTAATGGGAATTGTTGCAGCAGCTGGCGGTATTGGTGGCTTTGTCTTTGCTCCTCTTATGCAACTATTAATTCAGGGGTTTGGCAATTACCGGCCGGCTCTCGTTACTTTAGGCGCAATTATATTTGTTCTTGGTGTTGTGCCTGCAATTATATGGCTTTATAATCGTCCAAGTGATCTGCAGGAGTATCCTGATGGGGATCCCTCAAGTGCGAGTCTTGTTGTAAGTGAGCAAGAAGGGCCTAGCTGGACAGTTCTTGATGCTCTTAAAACGCCCCAATGTTGGCTGCTTATGTTCGTTTTCGGAGTTGAAGCTTGGGCCTTAGGAGTGTATGCGGCTGACCAAGTTGTCTACTTAAAGACAGTTGGCATATCGCCACTGGCGGCATCAACTGCACTTGGTGCAACTGGTTTGATTGCAGCGGTTGTAGGGTTCCTAGTCAATATGCTTTCAGACCACGAAAAAATTGGCCCCTATTGGGTTTTGCTTATTGCGACTGTGTTGATGACAATAGGATCGATTGTGTTTTTTGAGGCACGGTCGCTAGCAATGGTTTATCTATATGTCGTGCTATTTGGGGCGGGGTATGGAACCCTAGTTCCTGTGATACCAACTGCCCTGGGTAAGTACTTTGGTGCGAGAAACTATGCGCTTGTTTATGGTTGGGGGTCTATTTTGGTAGTGCTAATGGCAGGGCTGGGTCCTCTTGTTACAGGTATATTGGTTGATGCCACTAAGAGTTTTGCATTGGGCCTGGAAATTGTAATAGGTCTTTTAGTTTTATCAGTAATAGCTGCAGCAGCTGCAAGGCCACCTGCTAAAACTGCTGCATATTAAGTTTTTGGGCAGTGCATAGCAAATCTAAAAAGGTTGCCGCAATAGCAGGCGCCACAGGCGGTATCGGATCATCCTGTGCGCGCCTGTTTGCCTTAAATGGTTTTGACCTTGTGATAATGGGTCGAAACGAACAGCGACTAAAAGATCTTGAAGTTGAGCTTTCGGAAAGCTCAACAAATGTGATAAGTGCAACAGTTGATGTGCGAGACCTTGAAGCACTAATGCACATTGGCCAATATGTCAAGCAAGAACATGGGAAGGTGGATGTATTGGTCAACTGTGCCGGGGGACAGTTTTTTCAAATGGCGAAAGATATGAATGAGCATGGATGGCGAGCTGTTCTTGAAACCAACCTTTTTGGGGCTTTTTATCTTGCGAAAAGTTTTTTTGAATTGCTTTTGGCTTCGCATGGATCAATAGTTAATGTAGTTGCAAATATATACGATAAGCCTGCCATGGGGCTTTCACATTCTTCGGCAGCTCGGGCAGGCGTAGTCAATTTAACAAAGGCGTTGGCGCTTGAGTGGGCTAGGTACGGGATTAGAGTAAATGCAGTATCGCCTGGAGTCACTCTTACCGACGGACTCAAAGCAATGACGGGTGCCAATATACAGGATCTCATTTCACGGGTGCCTTTAGGAAGGGCCGCAAGTGCGGATGAAATTGCAAGGATTATATATTTTTTGGCATCTGATGCAGCGGCTTACATTACAGGGGCTGTAGTTGTAGCAGATGGTGGTCTTGGACTTCTTTAGCCTTTATGCGTTGAGCTTGTAGAAAGCAATGCGTTTGTTTATATAACCAGATTTTTGTGACAAGGGGAATTTAAGCGTTGAGCGTCACACCGCTTGAAGGCATGACTGTATTGGATCTTACGGAATATGTGGCAGGGCCGTATTGTACCAAGCTTTTAGCGGCTTTTGGAGCTGAAGTCATCAAAATCGAACGGCCTAAGGTAGGTGACCCAATGAGGCATATTGGGCCTTTTGCATATGACAGCCCAAATATTGAGGGAAGTCTAGCTTTTCTAGATCTCAATGTTAATAAAAAGAGTATCACCCTTAACTTGAATACTAAGACCGGTAAGAGTATTTTTTATGAGCTTCTAAAAGGCGCGCATCTTGTGGTGGATTCTCACAAGCCTGGATTTCTCGAAGCTAGGGGGCTGAGTTATGATGAACTAAGTTATGCCAAGCCTAGCATAGTGCTGACAACTATTACCAACTTTGGCTATACAGGGCCGTACAGAGACATAAGAGCCAGCGAGATTGTTTTGTATGCGATGGGCCATGAGATGTATGGCACGGGCAAAGCCTATGATACTCCTCTTTCCATGGCTCCTCGCCTGAATCTTTATTTTGCTGGTCTTACTGCGGCTGTTGGCACTTGTGCGGCCTTGTATGGAGCTCTTGAAGATGGTGTGGGTGATTGGCTTGATATTTCTATAATGGAGTGCTTTATGGCATCTATTGACCGGCGAGCTGATTCGTTAGTAGCTTATGCGTATTGTGGCGAAAAGATGCAGCGAGAACGCATGGAGGATGAAAATCAGTTTCCACCACCTTATACTAGGTGTGCTGATGGTTATGTTCACATAAGTCTTGGTACAAGAGAGTCGTGGAGGCGCCTTGCCAAAGCCCTTGGGGATGAATTTCCATTTTCTTCGGAAGAAACCTTACCACCAACTAGCGAAGAGGCCCAAAAAAGGTTTTTAGGATTTTGGGCGAATTGGTGTAGCCAAAGGACAAAAAGGTCTATTGTTGCACTGCTACAAGCTAGTGGGATACCTTGTGCGCCTGTAAATTCAGTTGCTGATTTAGTGGCTGATGAGCATCTTAAAGAACGCGGATACTTCGTAAGGTTAGACCATCGGTATGTTGGGAGCCAGCTGTACACGGGACTTCCCATACAATTTGAAAAAACACCGGGCAAGCTAGTTAGGGGAGCGCCGTGTCTTGGAGAACATAATAGTGAAGTATATGGTGAACTTGGATTTTCGGATGCAGATTTAAATAGGCTCGTGTCGCTCGGGATAATATGAACGCTGAAAGAAAATTGCCACTTGAAGGAGTAAGGGTTGTTGACCTTGGGGTAGTGCTTGCAGGCCCGTATGGCTCTATGATACTAGGAGGTCTGGGTGCCGAAGTTATAAGGGTAGAGTCAATTAAGTACTTTCCCGCTATGACAAGGGGCCCTATGGCAAGACCACCCGAGGAGCTGATAAGGAAGATTCCGCCAATATCTGGAGGGTATCCTAACCGTAAGCCTGGGCAGCGTCCGTGGAACCGTTTCCCGTGGTTTAATGCAACTGCTCGCAACAAACTGGGCATGACGGTTGATTTGCGCCAAGATAGCGGAAAAGCAATATTTAAAAAGCTCGTTGCGCTAAGTGATGTTCTTATAACAAATCAGACTCCCGGGACCCTAGACAAGCTGGACTTAGGGTATGAGGCACTAAAACATATAAATCCTCGCCTTATTTTTTTAGAAGCATCCTCGTTTGGTGCGCGCGGTCCATACAGTTCTTACAGGGCTATGGGTCTTCAGATGGAAGCTTTTGCTGGCCATGATTTACTAAGACACTATCCGCATCGAGATGTAACTACTAATACTTGGGCGGTTACTGCAGATGCTGCAGGTGCTCTTTCAATAGCGCTTGCAAGTATTTTAGCTCTTCATGCCAGAGCTAAAACGGGAGAAGGCCAGTATATTGATGTTTCCATGGTGGAAAATTTCGTTGGTCTAATTGGCCATATAGTTTTGGACTACACCATCAATGGGCGAGTTCAAGGAACATTGGGCAATAGAGACTATTATGCTATCCAGGGATGCTATAGGTGTAAAGGTGATGATCGATGGATTGTTATGACCGTATGTAGCGATACCGAATTTGAAAAGCTTTGTGAGCTTATGGGAAGAACTGACCTTGTTAATGACTCTAGGTTTAAGACAGCAGTTAAACGATACGAACACCACAATGAGCTTGATGAAATTATAGAGAAGTGGAGCTCCACTAAAGAAAGGGATGAACTTGTAGATCTCTTATGGTCATCTGGCTTAATGGCGGGGCCAGTGCTAGATGATGCAGATGCTATGGCAAATGTACATCTACGTGCTCGCGGCTTTTTCTGGAAAATATACCAGGAAGACACCGGTGAGCACTTCTATCCTGGGAGTCCTTTTAACTTCCTTAAGGCAAAAGTTGGGTGTCGTTTGCCTCCTGTTAGATTAGGTGAGCACAATGAACAAATCTATAAACATCTCCTAGGATATTCCGAGGAGCAGTACAAAGAGTTTATAACTCAGGGACACATAGGCGAGGAATTCGAAGACAGCATACCCTAGTGGTTGACAGGATAAACGTATGGTTGTTATAATCAAATCGATCTTTATAAAATTGTCGAAATATCGAATATACATTTAGGAGGGGCTGAGTTGAGTGTAGAAAGAAAGGTGAAAGGCGTTGGAGGGCTCCCACCTGTAGGTGTAAGGCCTAAGAGCATGTTGGCACAAGTAATACGGCAAAAACGTTACGGGGACCCAAGGACAGCATTCGAAATAGAGGAAGTTCCAGTTCCAGAGTTAGGGCCTCATGAAGTTCTAATAGGTGTTATGGCTGCAGGGATAAATTACAACAACGTATGGGCTGCAAAAGGCATCCCAATTGACATCATAGCTGTGCGTCAGCGCCGGGGTGAACCATACGATTTTCATATAGGCGGTAGTGATGCTTCAGGGATAGTTTACGATGTAGGACGAAATGTTACGCGTGTGAAGGTTGGTGACAAGGTAGTAGTTCATCCCGGATATTGGGATCCCGACGATCCATGGGTAACCTCAGGCAAGGACCCAATGCTTGCTCCTTCTGCCAGAATTTGGGGATACGATACAAACTTTGGATCGTTTGCTCAGTTTTGTATAGCCCAAGAACATCAGTGCATGCCCAAGGCGCCACATCTTTCATGGGAAGAAGCAGCGGCACCTACCCTGGTAGGTGCTACAGCGTATCGAATGCTTTTCGGATGGGAAGGTAATGCACTTAAAAAGGATGATGTGGTTTTAATATGGGGTGGCTCCGGCGGACTTGGTTCTCAGGCTATACAGCTTACAAAACTTTTTGGCGGTATTCCGGTCTGCGTAGTATCCGATGATGACCGCGGTAGGTATTGCATGTCTTTAGGAGCTGTGGGATATATAAATCGAAAAGAGTTTGACCATTGGGGAGTTCCGCCACACTGGACAAATTTCGAAGACCAACAGAAATGGCAAACAGCGGCACGGGAGTTTAGAAAACGCATCTGGGACATTGTTGGGGAAAAGAAAGACCCAGCTATAGTCTTTGAACACCCTGGAGAAGCTACTATTCCGACAAGTATGTTTGTTTGCGCTCCTGGGGGCATGGTAGTGATATGTGCAGGTACAACAGGCTATTCGGCCATGGTTGATTTACGTTATCTTTGGGTGTTTCAAAAAAGGCTCCAAGGGTCGCATGGGGCTAATGATGAACAATCCTACGCTTATAACCACTTAGTAGTTTCAGGGAAGATTAATCCATGCCTTGGCAAACTATATTCATTTGATGATATACCACTTGCACATTATGAGATGGCGGAAGGGATCGATGTGAAAGGAAACAGAGTAGCACTAGTTGGAGCAGTCGAAGCAGGCCTCGGCAGAGAGGCATAAAGTTCCCGAACATGAACATACGCTTATATATATCGGCGCTAGAGGATTTAAAAGGTATAGAACCTCGGGTTCTCACTTTGCCCGGATTTTTCAAGTATGTAACTCAGAAGTACTCTTCGGCACCGGCTCTTATTTATCATGAGCAAGAGGTAGCATATCAAGAACTTCTGGAAGATGCGTATATGGTAGCAAGCGGTTTAAAACAGCTTGGTGCCGGCAAGGGCACAAGGGTCGGTGTGCTGCTTTCGAACAGCCCTACATGGGTGACAAGTGTGTATGGTGCCGCAATGCTTGGGTGCATTGTAGTTCCCATTAGCACCTTCTCTAGCCCGTCTGAACTTGCATACATTGTTAGTCATGCCGATATTTCTTTTCTCATTTTTCAGAATGTGCTTGCAAAAAGGCGTTATCTAGATGACTTATTGGCCATATTTGGTGATTTGTTTGAAAAAGGGTATGATTTACGCGCGCCTTTTTTAAGAAAACTTATATGTGTTGACACAGGCTACGATGCTAGCTGCTTTGTTAACTGGAATGATTTTTGTCGGATGGCTGCGGCAGTTCCGCATGATCTAATTGATAGCGCTATAGATCAAGTAGTGCCTGGAGATGATGCGCTGATCTTATACACTTCAGGCACTACTTCTTTTCCTAAAGGTGTGCTTCATCTACAGCGAACACCCTGTATTCAAAGCATAAGATGGGCCAGTGAGTTAAATCTTAAGCAGGGTTCTGTTGCGTTTACAAGCTTTCCTTTCTTTTGGTCGGCTGGATTTGCTAAGGCCCTTGGGAGTACGCTCTGGTCCGGTTCTACCTTAGTTGTTCAAGATGTGTTTGATCCACGAGATGCTATGTTGCAAATAGAAAAGCATAGGGTATCAGTTATGCATGTGCCGGTTCACCATGGAGCTGAGATTGCAGAACAGCCGGATTTCGATCTACATGATCTAAGATCCGTCGAGAATATTGAACCAGGTCCGCTGGCCGCTCGGCTGGGTTTACCCGAGGATCATCCATTTCCAAGTGCAGCATATGGGCTGACAGAAACGTTTACCATAGTTTCGTCAATCAATTCCTCTGCACCTTATGAATTACGTAAGACCACTCATGGTAAAGCTTTACCAGGATGTGAAATAAAGATATTTTCTGAGGATGGTAAGTCTGAGGTAGCGGTAGGTGAAATCGGGGAAATAGCCGTTCGTGGCATCGTGCTTATGAGAGGATATTACAAGACAATGCCTGAAGAATGCTTTGACGAACAAGGATACTTTCACACTGGGGATGCTGGTTATTTCGATCAACAAGGTTATCTTCACTGGACTGGGCGGATGACAAATATGATAAAGTCAGGCGGCGCTAATGTTTCGCCTGTTGAAATCCAAGATGAATTGGCCAAATGGGGAGTTATCAAGGTTTCTGTTGCTTTTGGGGTACCCCATCCAACTTTAGGTGAGGCTGTAGTATTGTGCGTTGTGCCCAATGAGGGCATTGCGATCAGCGAGGAAGATGTAAAAAACTATTTGCGCGGAAAAAAAGCGGCTTACAAGATTCCGAGGCGTGTATTCATTATTAGTATGGATGAAGTCCCAGTAACTGGAACCGACAAAGTTAGGTTCGAGGAACTCAAAAAGAGAGTTATCACTTATCTTGCAAATGACACTAATGATGTTGAATGGGCTAAATTCTTGCAAAAGGTTGGTGAAAAATAATGGATGAGGTGCGTAAAGTATTGAAGCTGCTTGAAAGCAGTGCTAACGGCTTTGAACGACTTTATGGGGATTTGTATGCTGCGTGTGTTAAGACAGAAGGCAGCTTGGACGAAAAAACAAAAATGCTGATTTACCTTTCAGTTCTCGGGGCCCTTGGTGCATCTACTTCACTGGAAATACATGTAAACGAAGCGTTGAGCATGGGGATATCAAGACAAGAAATAATAGAAGCCCTGTTAGTGGCTGTGCCAGCTACAGGTATAACACCCCTTTTGTCTAGCCTTAGGCCAATTTTAGAGGAGCTGTCTTAGCTTTTTAGCAAAACTAAACCTTGTTTGTCTTGCTTTTTCCTCACTTTATTTTTTTCGGATACCTTCATTGAAAGAAGCTTTTCGTAAAAGCCAGGAAGTAGCTGATCTAAGAGGTCCTTTTTCAATGTGTAGAAATAGAATCTACCTTCCTTTCGTACCTGGATTAAACCCGCGTGGTACAGCACCTTTATGTGGTATGAGATGGTTGACTTGGACACTGGTAATGCATCATCAAGAACTGTGCAAGCAAGTTCGTCGGTTTTTGCCATCCGCGATAAAATGTCAAGCCGCACCGGATCACCCAGCGCAGCAAACACTTCTGCGTAGTTTTGAATTACATCTTGATGTTTCATATAGAGTACAAACCCACAAATTACTAAATTTATATAACTGTTATTTTAAAATATATGTCCTCTAGCCTGCAAACCGTGCCTTCCTCAAACAGCTAAGCGTGTTACTTAATTGTTTTAATACAAAAGCTAAGCCATATTTATGAAATTCGCGTCTCTAAAAACGCTGAAAACGGGTGTGGTTTGTTTATATCAGGCAACTAAAGCAAAAGCTCCATTAGTCTTCAGGAAGCTCAATTTCTCCTATACCCGATGCCATTACGTCGCCGTTTTGATTTTTCATCTCATAAGAGACTTGTACCGTTGGCTTTCCGCTTCTCTTATTTATCCACTTGTTTGTTACTGTGCCAGTAAGATAGGCTACATCCCCAGTGAGCGCAGGAAAACTGTATCGTGTCCTACAGTGCCTAAGAAACCCCCATTCACCTGCCCAATTGGTAAGGTAGTCTACTACCCACACACCCATGCTGGCGCCGTACCCGTAGCCTCTTGGCATGCCTATGCGGTTGGCATACTTAGCTTGGGTATGGCCACGTGCAGCACCGTAGAAAAGGCCGTCGCCGAACTCAGGGTTCTTTTTGATAAGTTGCTCGTTTCGTGACATCTCCGGTAGCCATCCAACATCTTCAGTTGCTGGCAAGTCTTTGACAACATAAGATGCACCCCAGGCTCCTGCTGCATCTGCCCGTTGTTCAGTTGTAAAGCTTTGAATAGTATGCGGTCCTATAACTCTAAGCGGTAGTTTATCCCCAATATTTACGCTGGAATAAAGTCTTTTAGCGTGTCCTAGGAAACTTGCAACGTACTCCAACTTTTGCCGTTCAATTTCTTCCAGTTGATCATCAGTCCATTCGGGTTCTTTTTCAAGTCCCTTGAAAGCTCCTAACTTTTGTGCGTTAGACACGAGATAACGAATAGAAGTAGATCTTTGCTTTGCAATGAACTCTCCTCTTTGATTTACATAAGTAGTATCTCCTCTTGTAAAAACAGTAGGCCCCGCAAAGCTTGTATTTGTTACTTTGTAATCGAACATCATTCCGTCAAGTCTTAAAAGATCGCCAGGGTAGATCCTTGGCCCATAAAACCAAAATTCGTCGCCGCCAAACAACATATGAGACCCAGGGATCTTGCCTTGAATTGAGGGGGTTGCTCCCGTACCAGATCCTCCGCCTAAAAATGACTGAGGTGCTACGATACGGCCGAAGGGGCTTTGCGCTGCATACTCTTCATCGAAGTAAAGAGGGTTTGGGTTATAGTTTGCCATTACAAAGCGTCTTATGTCATTGACCGAAAACGGTTCTTTTGGCTGTCTTATCCCGAGAGGAACCCCAACCCAGTTATCTAGGTCAGATGTATCTAGTGGCTCTAGTTCAACGTTTTGCTTGATTTCCATAGCGCACCTCCACAAAAGTTGTATTATTTTATAACTTTAGCATTGTCGAACATGATTGTCAACCAATTGCCTACTTTCGTACATAAGTTGTGCGCTTTACGGCGTAGTATGTAAAGTTGGCTAATATGGTTAAAGTTAGCAGAAGATGGCACTTGATCATATAGGAGGAAAAAATGGGGATCCCAATTGATTTTCATGTGCATCCATCAACTTCGGAATATTTGGAAGGTTCACTGGGCCCATACTTGGCAGATCTACGTAGATACTTCAAACTTGATATAAAGGTAAAAACAATTGAACAAATGGCTGAAGACTATAAGAATCTGCGCGCTGTACTTCTGGCTTGGGACGCTGAAACCGCAACGGGATGTCCTGCAATTTCAAATGATTGGGTGGTTGATGTCTGTAAGAGATATCCTGACCGATTCATACCGTTTGGGTCAGTAGATCCGTGGAAGGGTGAAATGGCTATAAAAGAAGCTGTTCGAGCTGTTAAGGAACTTGGAGTCAAAGGCTTTAAGTTTCAGCAGGCGGCGATGGCATTTTATCCATCAGATAGGCGCTTTTTCCCTCTCTGGGAAACAATTCAATCGCTTGGAGTCCCTTGCCTTTTCCATGTTGGTACTACTGGTCTTGGTGCCGGCACTAGGGGCGGAACTGGTATAAGGTTGAGCTACGTTCGTCCTATATATATTGATGACGTGGCGGCCAACTTTCCTAACCTTACAATCGTTTGTGCACATCCAGCTTTCCCGTGGCAAGAAGAAATGATAGCTATCGCCTTACATAAGGCTAATGTTTATATAGACCTATCAGGGTGGGCTCCTAAGTATTTTCCCCCAGAACTCGTGCGAGAAATTAAGACAAGGCTTCAGGATAAGGCGCTATTTGGAACTGATTACCCTTTTATACTGCCCGAGCGTTGGCTTCGCGAATTCGATCAGCTCGACATAAATGATGATATAAAAGAAAAAATACTTTGGAAAAATGCTGAGGCATTACTAAATCTGTAAGGGTGTAGTTAAAGTTTGGCAATTATTGTTCCCAATTCCTTAAGGCTAACATATGCGTTTTGCTTTTAATAAATTGGTGTAAATATAGTTAGGTAGAGACAATATTAAATTGACACATATGCAAACAAGGTAGATGATTGATGACAAGGGATGTAGATCTTAGCCCGATTCATCGCGAACTTGATAATCTTAAGGCACAGTTGTGCTATTGCAACTTAAAAGGCAAATGCTTCGCTTGCAAGGCTATAGAAGTTTTGAGGTCACAGGTGCAGGCCGTTGTAGCTGCAGCTTCAAGGCCAATATTGTTGCAGGTAGCAGAGCAAGCAGCATTAGAGGACCTTTCCGAGCAACTGCAGAAAATGACTCAAAGACTCATGGAAGATCCGGAGATACAGGAAGCAGCAAGGAAAATGCAAGAAAAGCTCATGTCGGATCCGGAAGCCAAAAGGATTATAGATGAGCTAATGCACTTCCTATCCGAAAGTGAAGATAATACATGAATTTAAGGGCAGGGTCTTAACATTGGTGTTCTGCATGCACGAAGCTGCGTTCGTGATCTAGCAAAAATCTTTTTACAACTGTGCCGAACTGGTAGTTGCCAACCGCCAGATTATTCCTTATTACCCTGTGGCATGGTATAAATATTGGCACAGGATTTTTTGCAAGTACGTTGCCGACTGCTCTTGCAAGGTTTGTGTTACCAAGTTTTTGCGCAAGTTCTTTATATGTAACACAAGTGCCAACCGGAATTGCACTTGTTGCATCAAGCACCCTGCGCTCAAATGGTGTTAGCTTTACAAAGTAAACCGGACCTTGCGGCTGCTCGTTTGATGAAAAATATTTGTTTATCTGCTCAATGTAGGGGTTTGTGCAAGAATTGTCCCATTGTATGGGGTTGAAACCTATTTCCTGCAAACGATTCTTAAATAATGTATATTCGCATTTTAATGTTACTAGCACAACTCCACTCTTTGATGCAGCAACAAAACCTGTACCAAGCGGATATTCGAATTTTCCTATATAGGCCTCTGTCACAATTATCTTCAGATTGTTGTAAGATTTTGGTTCATCTATTGTGATTTTACGCCATATTGGATTCAGTGCTATCGACTTATGGTCTGCACATTTTTAGGGTTAAAATTTATGCTAGAGGTAGTGGTGGCATACTAAGCGGAGGCGAATGTATATGCTGGAGAAAGGCACATTTAAGGTAAAAGCAGGGCTAGCCGAAATGCTAAAAGGCGGGGTCATCATGGATGTTGTGACTCCTGAACAAGCGCGTATAGCGCAGGAGGCAGGAGCTGTAGCTGTTATGGCACTGGAGAGAGTACCTGCTGATATAAGGGCAGAAGGCGGCGTAGCTCGTATGAGTGATCCTGCTTTGATACGGCAAATCATGGATGCTGTTACTATTCCTGTAATGGCAAAGTGTCGCATTGGGCATTTTGTTGAGGCACAGATCCTTGAGGCAATTGGTGTTGACTACATTGATGAGAGTGAGGTGCTAACGCCAGCCGACGAAGAAGCGCACATAGACAAATGGAAATTTAAAGTGCCATTTGTTTGTGGGGCAAGGGACCTTGGAGAGGCACTAAGGCGTATAGCAGAGGGTGCAGCAATGATTAGAACCAAAGGAGAGGCTGGTACAGGTAACGTGGTTGAAGCTGTAAGACACATTAAAGCAGTTAACTCTGGTATCCGCAGGCTGCAGGGAATGAATTATGCTGAATTAGTGGCTGAAGCAAAGCGTATAGGTGCGCCGGTTGAGTTGTTGGAGAAAACAGCCGAATTGGGTAGGCTTCCGGTGGTAAATTTCGCAGCAGGAGGTATTGCGACACCAGCAGATGCAGCTCTCATGATGCAGCTTGGATGCGATGGAATATTTGTGGGATCAGGAATTTTTAAGTCTGAAGATCCATTGGCACGAGCCAAGGCTATAGTCATGGCCACAACGCATTATGATCAGCCTGAGATATTGGCAGAGGTATCCGCTGGACTTGGTAAACCGATGAAAGGTATAGATGTAACCAAGCTTGCAGAAGAAGACCTTTTAGCACGCAGAGGCTGGTAAATAAAAAATATGACAGCCAGAGCATACATTGGTATACTAGGCCTTCAAGGAGACTTTAAAGAGCATTTAGCTGTTATCGAGACGTTGGGTCACAGCGGGGTTTTAGTTCGTCATCCAAAAGATTTAGAATCTGTAGATGCCCTAATCATACCAGGCGGTGAGAGTACTACTATCGGGCTATTGATGCAAAAAAATGGACTAGTTGAGCCCATATTGGAATTTGCAGCAAAGGAGCACCCAATTATGGGAACATGCGCCGGAATGATAGTTCTTGCCAAAAACATAAACGGCGGAGTTCCAGGTCAAGTGGCAGTTGGTCTGCTTGATCTTGAAGTAAGGCGCAATGCATTTGGTAGGCAAGTTGATAGTTTTGAGGCGGACGTGCTTTGGAAACCATTAAATAGGGACATTAAAGGTGTGTTTATACGTGCGCCCGCAATATCACGTATTGGTGAAAACGTTGTGCCAGTGGCCATATTTGATGGAGAGATAGTTGGAGTTCAGCAAGGTAAGATAATTGGAATTTCTTTTCATCCTGAATTAACTGATGACACATCAGTACATCAGTACTTTATATCGCTGATAAATTGAAAGAAATAGTAAGAATTTCAGTTAAGGTTGCTACCCCAAGAGATTTAGTAAAGATTGAACAAATCAGGAGTAATGCTACCTCAGGAGAGCAGCTGGCTAAGATCATATTTCTTGCGATTCAAAAAAGAGGGCTTCTTATAGGATCGGTCTTGAACCAAATTATACCAGTGCGCAGCAGCGAGAGAATAGTATTTGTTGCGCGCAGGGCAGGAGAGCTAGAAGGGTTTATTGACATAAATGTCCCTAAAGAAAGTCTTTTCATCAGCAGCAATCCTAGCCGCTGGGAAATTCAAGATATTTGGTTGCAGTTTGGTTCTGAGAGACATTCTGAAGTGTTATCCGAAATGCTAAAAACTGTTTCCGCGCATGCAATAGCTAAAGGAGTCGAGCGCATATTTGCAAGAGTACCAGCATCTGATCCTCTCATAGATGAGCTGAAGCGAGCCGGTTTCAAGCAGTATGCTCTAGAAAATATATATGTAGCTAAACATCCAAGATGTCTTTGCAGATCAGAGCATTTGAATATACGGCCAGCTTGTCCTGCTGATAAAGCTGCTTTATACCATTTGTACAAGAAGGTAACGCCGCAGGGGGTGATTGAAGTCGAGGCGCCAAATGTTAAGGAGTGGGAGCTTACTTATAGGGATACTTTTGCACAAATAGGACAGAGGAAGGCAAGAGGCAGGCACTTCATACTAGCCACTCCTGAAGTTGTTGGATGGGGCTGTCTTTACAATCCTGACGGATACGGAACGTATGAGCTATGTATAAAGACTGTACCTGACAATGAAATTGCATCTGACATAGTTGATTATGCACTTAGGGATCTTCATGGTCGTGACGACGTTCAGGTCGTATGTACGCTTCGGCATTATGAGTTCTACCTGTCAGGCGCTTTAGTCGAAAGAGGTTTTGAGCGTGTTGGTAGTGATATATTGCTGGTAAAAGAACTTATGGCTAGAGAAAAGCTTAAAGAAAGAGTTTTAGTGCCACAGTTTGGGTGATGAGGAGATGGCAAGATCAAGTACTGCGAAAATTGATCCTGAACTAGAAATGCTTTTTAAGGCCTTGCCACCAAGGCTGGCAGCTAAGCTACGCAAGCTTCCTGACGTAAACAATTTGATCGAGGTGGTAATGGATCTAGGCAGAGAACCTGAGGCGAGGTTTCTTGATGGTGGGGTAATTTTATCCACTAAGGTTGTTACAGAAAATGACCTTGAATATACAGCATCTCGAGTTGGTGAATTTGGCGATGATAACCGTGCAGGTATTGAAAGAACTCTACACAGGATTTCGGCTATTCGAAATAGAAACGGTAAATTAATAGGTTTAACGTGCAGGGTGGGGCGAGCTGTCACAGGGACAGTAGACATAATTAAGGATATTGTGGTTTCTGGGCAAAGCATTCTTCTTCTTGGGAAACCTGGTATTGGTAAGACCACTATGTTGAGAGAATGTGCTCGGGTTTTGGCAGATGAAATGAAAAAGAGGGTTGTCATAGTCGATACCTCTAATGAAATAGGGGGAGATGGAGATATACCTCATCCTGGAATAGGAAGGGCGAGAAGAATGCAAGTTAAAACGCCATCGCTTCAACATGCGGTGATGATAGAGGCTGTAGAAAATCATATGCCTGAGGTTATTGTTATCGATGAGATAGGCACCGAACTTGAGGCGGCAGCAGCTAGAACTATAGCCGAGCGCGGAGTACAGTTGATAGCAACCGCACATGGCATAACCCTTGAGAATCTTTTGGTCGATCCGGTTCTAAACGATTTGCTAGGAGGTATCCAGAGTGTAACGCTTTCGGATGATGAGGCAAGACGTAGAGGCACACAAAAATCTGTGCTTGAGAGGAAAGCTCCGCCGACCTTTGATGTCTTGGTAGAAATTCAAGCTCGAGATAGAGTTGCAATTCATAAGCCCCTTGCTGAAGTTGTTGATGCAGCATTACGACATTCTACGCCGCCACCCATCATTAGAGTGCGAACTAAAAATGGCGGTATTATCTCAACAGCTAGCGAATCATCTAATGGAGAGCTAACTCATAAAATTGAAATACCTAAGCAGTCAAAGAAAGTGCAAAAATTAGCTTCGGGGCAAGGGCCTATCGGTATTTTTCCCTATGGCATAAGCAGAAGCTACCTAGAGCAATCGCTAAGAGAGCTTAACATAAATGCCAAAGTTCGCAATAATCTTGATCAGGCTGAGCTTATGCTTACGTTGAAGAACTACTATAGAAGAAAGCCAGACAGTGTGCGTCAAGCAGAGCTCAATGGGATACCAATCCATGTCCTCAAAAGCAACACAGTTAGTCAGATAAAACAAGCCTTAAGGGCTATATACGGCACACAAGAAGAGGAATAGAATACGTGCATAATGACCTTAGCTATTTAGTGGAAGGCATTTTCATATCGATAGAAGGAATAGATGGCGCTGGCAAGACAACGCTTGCACAAAGTTTGAAGCAGTTTTTCGAAAAAGAACATTACAAAGTTGTGTCTGTAAGAGAGCCAGGTGGTACTGATGTATCAGAAAAAATAAGGTCTATTCTGCTTGATACAGGTTTAGATATATCCTATGAGGCGGAAACTTTACTGTATGCTACATCTCGAGTCGAGTTAGTCTCGAGAGTAATTAAGCCATCGTTGCTCCAAGGTTGTGCAGTGATTTCAGACAGATACCATGATTCAACTATTGCGTACCAGGGCTATGGCAGACAACTTGAGGTTTCTTGGGTGGTGCATATAGCAGGCTTGAGTACCTTAGGAGTTGTCCCCAACATAACGTTTTTGCTGGACGGCGACTGCGAAAAACTGCTTGTTCGGAAATCAACAGTGCAGGATAAGTTTGATTCACTAGATTTAGATTTCTTCAGGCGTGTACGGCAGGGTTATCTAGAAATTGCAGAAGGCAAATTTCACGAAAGCGACTGTCGCCGTATCGTTTTAATTGACGCTACTTTAGAGCTAGAAACAATTATTGAAAAGGCTACCAATTATTTAAAGGCCTTTTTAGACCGGATGCGAATTAGATAATAAGTATCTGCTTCACCCAGCAGTTTCTGTTATGTTTGTAGCTCGAACTACTAAAGCAATTTCGAAGTTCTAGCTAAAAGTTTCTGAAATGTCACACAAGCTTATACTGCAGTGAATAACTTAGTGGTGTGCATGATCCGTTAAATTTTATTGTAGCGATGTACAGTGGAGGCTATCGTGGAAGGGTGCTCTGGGAATATGCGCCTAGCCGCAAAAGGCGGGCGCCTCTTGTTGTATTATTCATTTTTTTGATTCTTGCATGTTTTGCACTGTTTCAACTCGTTAAGCCCCCAGCACCTGCCAGAGTAAAACAGACTGTTTCCTCATCTTGGGTGGTACCTGGCAATGTTAAAATGCCTTGGCCTTCGTCGGCTGATGTATATATTGATCTCCAGGGTGTAGGTCCTGTTGGTGGAGTCGGCGTTAACAATGTGAGGCCAACTGCATCAACCGCTAAGATTATGACGGCATATGTAATACTGCATGACCATCCGCTTTCTCCTGGCAAGTCAGGTCCGACTATTACGGTGTCCCAAAGAGATGTTACACTCGAGGTAGCAGAGGCAAAGCAGCTTCAATACGTTCAGTACTTTCCGCCCGGGTTACAGCTTACTGAAAAACAGCTTCTTTATGGACTGCTCATGCAATCTTGGAATAACGCGGCTGACATATTGGCTAGATGGGATTCTGGTTCAAGAGCCGCATTTGTACAAAAGATGAACAATATGACAACCAAGTTGGGCTTGGATAGTATGCATTTTGCTGATGATGATGGAGTTTCATCGCATACAGTTTCTAGTCCCTACGATTTAGTGAAACTAGCAGAAATTTGCCTCAAAGATCCAGTTTTTGCAAAGATTGTTTCTACCGTTCAAACTACCTTCCCGACAGTTGGAGTCATATATAACTTAAATCAGTTAGTGGGCCACGACGGGGTGATAGGCGTTAAAACGGGTTGGACACCACAGGCAGGAGGGGTGTTAGTATTTGCCGCTAGACATACAATTGACGGACGTCAGGTTACATTGGTCGGTGCGGAAATGGGGATAACTAGTGCTAGCAGCGACTTCGACGCCACTTTCTCTGCAGCTACCTCGCTTATAAATACTACGTTTGCAAACCTAAAGATGCACACGTTTTTACCAAGTGGGACCGTGGTCGCCTACGCAAAAGAGATGGGAGCCAAGCCTGTGCCGCTGGTCATACATGATACAATATCCCTGCTTAGCACACCTGGGATGCGCTATCAAGTCAAATTAACGTTAAAAAAGCTCGAACCGCCCTTAGTTAAAGGAACACTTGTTGGATATTTTATAGTCTCTAACCCCGATGTGAGTTACAAATACCCTGTGTATCTTGGCTATAACCTTCCCACACCTCCTTGGTATGTTCAGCTATTTACTCTACCTTAACTGTATGAAAACCAAAATATCGGAAAACAGTTACCCTGTTGTTTTATAGGCTACTTTTATGAATAAAAAATTTGCTCTCGGACTACTGCTCTTGCTTGTTTTGTCTGCTCTAGCTACTTTTGCTTATGTTAACTATGAGCATGTACATCAAACTCTTGAACCTCTGTATGACAGGGTTATTTTTCTAGGGGAACAAGGTTTACCCAGGTCCGATGTCAATATGCTGGACAACAAGATAAGCAATCTAAAGCCTACACTTGGTCCTGTCCCTATCTATCTTTTTTTTGGTTTACCCTAACCGAACAAAGATAACAAGGTTAAACCGCGAAATTTCTAAAACCTGGCATTTGGAGGTTTTTAAAACTAAAAGTTACGCGAGTGAATGGCTGAATAAGGACAAATATATTTTATCTGCAAGTAAAATACAAGAGCTTAAACATGCTATAGGCGCGGCCAATAACATAGTCAGTTTTTGACGTTCTCCCCAGCCCTAAAGGGCGGGGATTCTTTCTCGCTCTGCGCGAGCTACGCGGAGGTGCTGGTGGGGACGCCATCGCCCCAACTACTGGGTGGAGACCCAGATACTTGCGCCGGATGTTGATCGCACCGACGCCATTGCGGTGGAAGCAAAAGGCACAGGACTGGCAGACATACATACGCACTCGGGGTTTGTGCCGACTTCCGCATCGTGGGCATTCCTGGGAGGTGTACGCCTCATCCTGGAGAACCACCCGCATCCCAAGCTG
>Ga0080006_1181235_pt1 | contig 143505 bp, 133 predicted proteins | sample RS3BMetagenome_FD_69209 | JGI IMG/M metagenome (GOLD analysis project Ga0080006, IMG submission 69209) | Ferric oxide microbial mat and aquatic microbial communities from Rainbow Spring, Yellowstone National Park, USA - RS3B (SPADES... ...
CAATGACAGGGCCATACGTATTCACCATAATTGCACTGACTAGCGCGGACAGAGCCACGATGGATCCAATCGACAAATCTATCTCGCCTATCGAAAGCACGAACACGGTAGCGATGGCTGTTATAGTTATTGGAGTCGTATTTATTACGATGGCTTCAATGTTGCCTGGAGTCAAAAAGCCTTCATTACGTAAGGCAATCCCAAAGAATACCAGGATACCGAGAAACGCAAGATATATGACATAAGGCCTGTAATCAAATGTCCATCTTCTACCAAATACGCGCACCGTAGGGAATAAAGATTTGGATTCAATATCAGCCTCTTTTCTGTTAATAACATCACGCATCCAAACCTTCCTCCCTACGGCACCTACCCCATAATCTTCAACATGCAAGACTAGTATCTAATGACTGTAGCAAAATCAACCTCCAAGAGCGCTCAAAACTTGACTAGGAGGATTTTGGGGCAAAGCCTCTCTCCATGCTTCTACCAAATTCGATCTAGTAACTTTCAGTTCAGGCACCACAGAAAAAGGCGGTACCTGCTTGCCCAGCATGGCTAGCGCCGCTTCTTTTGCCATTGTCTCTCCAATTATATACGGCGTATCAGACACAATCCCGTATACATACTTGCCTCTAGCCATGTCTAGCGCGGCAGTTGGATCTAAGTCAAGCGTAACTACCTTAACATTTGGCTTACCAGCAGCACGTAATGCAGCTACAACATCATCGCCAACTGGCGAAGTAAAAGTTGCATAAATGCCATTTAGATTTGGATACTTGGTAATCATTGCCGCAGCAATCGCCTGAGAATCTGCTGGATTAGATACCCCCTCTTGTGCTACTATCTTTGCTCCTGGGCAGAGTAAATGCATATATGTACGGAATGCTGCATCGCGCTCATTCGTAACATAGTAATTAGCCTCATAATATATGAAACCAATCTGCCCTTTCCCATGCACAGCCTTACACATGAGCTCAGCAGCATCCTTTCCTGCCTCAGCTAGATTATCCGTAACAGTGCCCACATACTGCTTACCGGCCTGCCATCCCTGAGGAACATTACTTAACAATACTATTTTGACGCCAGCATTAACTGCAGGCATGAAATAGGTGGCAGCGGACACCGGGTCAACCGGTAAGGTGAGTATAATGTTTGGATGAAGGGCCATAACCGTAGATACCTGACTAGCCTGTGTAGCAGCCGAAAAGTTTGCGCTAGTTATGGCAACGACTTTGATCCCAGCTTCTGCAAAGACATGCTCTGCTCCTTCGGTAACAGCAGTGACAAACGTCGATTGCTGATGCCATAGCATAGCGGCTGTGTAATGTTTCTGCTTAAGAGCACTAAGTTCAGATTTTGTAATTATTATTGCAGAAGCAGGCGTTGCCGGCTCACCATTTGGCCCTACGGTCTTAGTTACAGGACCAGTAGCAATCCCTATTGGCGGCCCATAGTTGAAACTTTGACTACTTTTTACGGTAGCCGTGGAACCACAAGATGTAATTATGACAGCCAATACGGCAATAGCCGATAATAAATTCAACCTATTATAAACAGTGCCAAACAGATATCTCATCGTTGCGTCACCTCTTTACTCCACAAAACTCAGCAGCGTACGTATAAAGAACCCTTGTCGCATACTTAACATCGCTTACTTTGACTTTCTCGTCTGGCGTATGGCAGTAACTTATATCTCCTGGCCCAAAATAAACACAGTCAACATGAAGTTGATTCACTAAAAAGGAAGCTTCTGACCAATAAGGCGCGCCACCTATAGGATCTCCGATGTTTGTAGTGTTTCTAACGACCTTAACAAGTAAGTCCACCCCTGGCGCATTATCGTCAACCTCTATTGGTGTGCCTCCGTATTCGTTATCTCTGCTGGCTGTATACCTTAGATTCACGGAAACAGAATATTTATGATTAAGGTCGGCCAATAGACTTTCAATTGCTAACGCAGCACTCTGTAAAGACTCAGAAGGCAAAACCTTCCTTATAAAGTTGATTACACATTTCCCAGGAACAGCGATATAACCACCCCCTTGTATTTCAGTAACTAGCAAAAAAGCATTGCCTAGCTTATCATGCGTCCTGCTAGATATCTCATCCGAGTGCTTATATAATGCATCTAATAGCAACACTGCATCTCGAATAGCATCCTTGCCCAGCCATGGGGTACCAAAGTATGAGGTCTTACCAACAACAGTAACCTCCCCAATGATAAAGCCCATTTGTGATGTATAAACTTTAAGCGCAGTAGGTTCGGTGTAAATTGCAAAATTAGGTCTAGGTACAGTGCCTGATAGTATATCATCAACCAGTGCCTTCGCACCCGCGCTTACCCCTGTATCCTTCTCACCGCTTTCTTCATCAACAAGAAAGGCTAGTACCACTGTTCCCGCTAGGCGAACATCCGCATCTCGTAAAGCCTTTACTGCCGCAACTGCAGAAGCTATTCCCCCTTTTTGATCAGCACTGCCCCTACCGTAAAGGTAATGCTCATCATAGTATCCAGAAAATGGATCTGATAACGGCCCAGATGGCCAACGTTCATGCCATCCAGTCGCGTTTACAGTATCCATATGTCCCATAATCATCAGAGTCGGGCCATCACAGGTACAGTGCAGGACTGCATAAACAATGCCATGATGCTTTACCACTAGCCCGCAATATTAATTCATCGGTTTTGTGTTCAGCAGCCCAAACCCTCGAGTCGAGTATGAACTGGACGCCTAACTTCTTAGCTTTTTGTATAAGCTGGTATCCTTGCTGAAACTGCTGGTCAACCTGATCCACGTTGACATCGCGGTATTGTGCAGGCTGCTTATAGAACTGACCACCAGGCTGCTTACGCTCGTCAATTACAACTGTACTTAAACCTGAGCTAGCTGTGACACATGCAGCAGCTAGCCCTGCTGGCCCTGCACCAACCACAACAACGTCAAAATAACCATTTTTTGCATCTAACCCACCATTATGCGTAACATCAATGCTAGCGGGAGCTGCAGCCGGCATAATTTGTACTGTCATACCTTGCGACGCCTGCTCCATGCATGCAAGTACACCCGGTCTACCATTGGCTATTACCGCACACTCATTGCATACACCCATACCGCAAAAAAGGCCCCTGGGTGTGCCTTCTCGCCCGATGCGAAATGTGTAGTTGCCAGAATTTATGAGCGCTGCAGCTATTGTATCTCCCTCATATGCATCTATTAGCTGGTTCTGATATTGAAATGCAAGACGCCTTGAGGGACTCTGAATACCTCTTAACTTTACCCTCACTTTTCTGCCGGTGCCTTAAAATTATTACTTATTTTTCCACTTTTTCTGATATGCACGCCAGGTAGTAGCCCACTTATCTGGCTGATCAACGTCTACCGCTTCACCCCTTGGAAGAACCTGGTTATGTGGAGCGGTACGAACGAAATCAGGGTTAGTTCTAGCTTCCTCACAAACCATGGCAAAACAATCAATCCAATAGTCGATATCCTCTTTAGACCACATTTCACCAGCTTCTGGAGTAAACGGTTCTGGCACAAACCAAGGCTCATGACTCAGCCAAAATGCATCTATTCCAAAGTCAAGCATTCTATGTTGAATGTCAATTATGGATACTCCGGTTTGCTGTTTTATCTCTTCAACACTATATCGAGTCATTTCCATTCTTGGGCCAGTTAGATGAGGGAGCGCTCGCTTAACACCGGGGATGCTAGTAAGTCTTTTATCCATATAGTTGTTTACAAGAACTGATATGTCCGATGCTTGCTGTACGCCATCAATTCCCATAGATCGCAACCATATATACGCTTTGATTACCTGTGGTACATTACCTAGATATTCGCGCATTCTGCCTACTGCGGGAGGAGAACTATTTTCTATCAGATCATACCTGTCACCATTCCTGACAATCAATGGGCCAGCCAGGTACTTAATCAAATGCTCCTTGCAACCATACGCGCCAACAGCTGGACCTCCACCACCCTTAGGCGCACCGAATGTCTTGTGAAGCATGAACATACAAGCATCGAATCCCAGTTCCGCTGCTCTGATCTTTCCCATGACGCCATTAAAGTTGGCATGGTCGTAGAAGCAAAGTCCGCCCACACTATGAACTATTTCAGTCCACATTTTTATTTCGGGATTGTATATCCCCATATCATCCGGATTTCCCACCATTAACGCCGCTGTCCGTTCGCTAACAGCCGCTTTTAATGCTTCCAGCGAAGGATAGCCATTTTCTTCTATAGGTAGTGTTACAACACGAAACCCTGCCGCCGCAGCAGTTGCGGCGTTGCACGGATGGCTTTGCATAGTTGTTATAATCTCATTGCGTTTTCCAAGTTCACCCTTATCTTTGAAATAAGCTCTTGTTATGCAGGCGTGTGTATACGATGCATGCGCGCCGCCTCCAGGCTGAAATATAAATCTATCCATACCGGAAAGGTCGCATAGAAATTCATTAACTTTATACAAGATCTCAAGAATACCCTGAATAGTTGAAGGATCCTGGAGAGGGTGCACATCAGCAACTTCTTCCTGCAAACCAACCAGTTCTCCTATTCGTGGGTTATATTTCATGGTGCAGGTGCCAAAAAGGCTGATACCCATCATCCCGAGCACCTGCTGCGAAAGATGCTCATAATGCATTAACACTTCAGGCTCGGAAAGCTCAGGAAGCTCAGGTTTTCCTTTTCTAGCTATCTTTTCCGGGACTATTTTTGATACATCGAGATCTTCGCTACCATCTGAAGGCGCAAAAAAGCCTCTTCTTCCTTTTTTACCCAACTCATGAATTATAGGTTCAGACCACTTAGCCGCGTGGTAAGCATCAGACCGCACTGCTTTCATGACAGTACCCTCCTCAATGTAGAGACCAGCCTCTCTATATCATCTTTTGTATGAACTTCCGTGACACAGTAAAGAGCACAACCCTCTAGTTCTTTCGATTGTCTGCCGAGATCGTAACCGCCGAAAATTCCGTTCTCGTAAAGAGCCTTGTTTATGTAATCAACACTTTTGCCAGTCTGCCTAAAGTCAACAACAACTTCTTTAAAAAACGAAGGACTCCACAACACTTTTACTCCCGGAACGCCACTTACCGCATCAGCAAAGTAGTGTGATCTACTTAGAATGGTATTACCAAGCTCTACAAACCCTTCCGGGCCTAGCATGGACATGTAAATCGCGCTGGCTATAGCCCAAAGGTACACGGAATTTCCTGTCCAGTCATTGCCGTTTTCGCGCGCTCCATATGATGTTTGACCAAACAGAACCATCGCCATTTGTTTGGTGCCTGTTTTAGGATCATCGTAAAGGCCAACCTGCAAAGTAGGATACTGTCTGGCATATTTTTCCTCGTCCCTACTCGCAATAAAGCCACCAACGCCCCCACCAGCATTTAGGCTAATACCAAGTGGCTGCAGCGAGCCAACTCCTATGTCTGCCTCATATTGCCCGGGCGGTGCTAGGACACCAAGACTTATCGGATCAACACCTGCTACGACTTCAGCACCGTTTTGGTGCGCTATCTGTACTATTTCGGCAGCATCTTGCTCAATAATTCCAAAACTGTTTGGATTCTCAAAATAGACAGCTGCAGTGTTCTCATTTACTTTCCTTCCAAGATCTTCAAGATCAGTTCTTCCAGTTGAAGGATCATAACCTACTTGGACTATCTTTAGACCACCCCGCAACTCTGGCTCTCCGCAGTACGTTTGAATGACCTTGAAACGCTCAGGTTCCAAAAATGATGGGACAATGACCTCTTTCCTCCCAGTAATTCTTGCCGCCATTCTAAGTGCATGTCCAGCCGCACATCCCCAACTGTATACAGGCAATGACACAAAGTCATAGTCCAAAAGCTCTCCCAGAAGGCTTTGAAACTCAAAAAGCGCCTGAAACCTGCCTTGATCTGATAAAGTAGTCCCCCATACAGAAGTCAAGAATTCAGATCTCGTCACAACAGTTTTGCATATAGCTGGAACGTAATGCTGCCAATAACCATTTCCCAAAAAGCTTAAGTATTCTGCACAAGATTTATTTTTGGCAAGTATAGAACGCACTTCTCTTGCAACTGCGGCTTCCGACTTAACACCCTTAGGCAGCTTAAACTGATGCTTGGTCCTATGATCTTCAGGTATCTGCGAAAACAAATCGTCAACTTTTTCGACTCCGACATAATCGAGCAATTCTTTGATAATGTCCTGCACCGAGTTACTCATATACGGATGAGCCATAGTTCATACCTCCCTCGAAAGCTAGTAGTTTGACACCTTCATTACAACATCGGTCTCTGGATCAACCCGAACCCTAATATAAGGACCGAACACTGAGTAAGCCGAGTCTTGGCCAAGGTCCACATGCAGCACAGGTGGCCACAAATGTGAAAGCTTGTCCATGCTTGATATTACAGTGATATTTTCGCTCCCAATTTGTTGCAATACTTTCACACTCAACTGCTGGTTGCCCCTACCTAACAAATAGCCTTGGCCACCTATCACACCCAAGATCAACTTGCGTTTTTCATACTTTTCAAACAGCTTAAGCAGGTCAGTTTCAGAAAGGTCAACACCTACAAGTTTGCGATCAGCAACAGCATCAATTCCATTTACGGTTCCTTGAATCCCTAAATACTCAAGTACTTTCTTACTTGAAGTGCCTGGACCAACAATGTATAACACACTAGGCTCCATCTCCTTTGCGAGACTTTCGCAAAGTGCTTCAAATCCGTCATCCATGACAAAGCCAAGAGCCTTAGCATTTTGTACTAAGTTGGGAACGTAAGGCACGCGCATATATCCATAACTAAGAAGTGGCCCTTCAAATGGTCTTGTTTCAAAGTCAAGCACTTCTCTATCAGCGTACCTAACCGCTTCAGGCCTAGCAACAAGCGTGTACACGATTTCGCCAATAGACTCAGGAGTCGTTGCAAACACTGCAGAATGCATTTTCACGCCAGCTGGTATTCCAAGACATGTCATCTTTTTGTCCACTACTCCAACTATGTCACGTGCAGTGCCATCACCTCCACAAAAAAGCAAAATGTCCAAGACTATATTCAAAAATTCATACGAATATCTTTTTGTATCATCCGCGGTCGTAAGATCGCCAATTTTCCCTACAACCTCACACTGAAAATCAGCCATCTTGCAGCTAAGCTCACCCATCACACCTGCAGCTGCGTAGAGCTTGACCGACGATACGTCCTGATTTAGCCACTTTGTAATTGAACGCAGCGCCCGCGCAGCCCGTAAAGTTGAGTTGAGTGAATACGCATCTGAATTTTTATATATAGGTAAAATTTCTTGTCTATCGTCACTACCCTTAAGCCCAACAGGTCCGCCAAGTCCAGCTACTGGATTTACTATAAGCCCAACACGAAGATCTTTCATAGCTTTAGCTTTGCTACAACTTCATTAATAGACTGCTCAAGGGTATCAACAATAGTATCCACCTGGTCCTTTGTAATTATTAGCGGAGGACTTATAGCTATACTATCTGAGTCTGGCAGAATTCTCGTGACAACACCTTTGTCGAGGCACTTTTTAAACACCCGCGCACCAACTCTAAGGCTCTTATCAAAACGAACAAGTGGTTCTTTCGACTGAACCAGCTCAACTGCTGCTATAAGACCTGTACCCCTAACTTCGGCAACATTAGGGTGATCAGACAGTCTTTGCCTTAGGGCGTCTTGTAGATAGGGTCCAACTTGACTTACATTCTCAAATATGTTGTCCCTGTCTATAATCTCAATGTTCTTAAGCGCAGCTGCTGCTGCTACAGGATGCGCACTGAAAGTATACCCATGACCAAATAACCCAAACTTGTCCTGCCCATCGCGTATTACTTCCCACACCCTTGAAGATATAAGACACCCAGAAAGAGGTAAGTAACCGGATGTTATACCTTTGCCAACTGTTATTAGGTCAGGTTTTATGTCAAATACCTGGCTTCCAAACCATTTACCAAGTCGGCCAAAGGCACACACCACTTCATCTGCTATCATCAGTACGTCGTACTTTTTGAGCACATGCTGTACAGCTTCAAAATAACCCTGCGGAGGCACTATAACACCACCTGCTGCCTGAATAGGTTCAGCGATAAATGCGGCAACGGTGTCAGGTCCTTCGTTAATTATGAGGTTTTCAAGTTCTTCTGCTAAAAGCTTTGAGAATTCCGCATCAGTCAGTCCCTTTGGCCTTGCCCAAAGAGAATAAGGTGAACTTACCCTTTTAACAAACGACAGTGGCAAATCAAAACCATTATGAGCACTATCAAGACCAGTTAGGCTCCCAGCAAGTAAGGTAGTACCATGGTAGCCTCTTTCCCTAGCTATTATCTTCTTCTTCTGTGGCCTACCTAGCACGTTGTTGTAATACCAAACCAACTTAATTTGAGTGTCATTAGCTTCGGATCCACTTGACGCAAAAAACACTTTGGCAGCGTCCATAGAAGCAATTTCTAACAACTTGTGAGCTAATACAGATGAAACGTCCGTACCAGACCACGTAAACACATGCGCATAACTTAGCTTTTGTATCTGCTCTTTTACAGCTTCTGCCATTTGTTCATTGCCATAGCCTATATTTACACACCACAGGCCCGCCATCGCATCTAGATACTTGTTACCGTCAACATCCCAAATGTAGCATCCTTCTCCTCTGGAAATAATGACGCCACCAAATCGCTCATAGTCTTTTAAAAAAGAAAATGGATGTAGCAGATACTTTTTATCCAAATCACCTGGGGCCATCATAATCAGGAGTTCCTCCAAAACTGCATTCGCAAGTAAACACACAAGCAAGATGTTCTAGCCACGCTTACAAATTTTATTACTCCCCGCCTAGAATGCTGTATGTTTTACTTATGAGAAACTCTTCTAGCCCTTCGACACCACCTTCGCTGCCAAAGCCTGAGTTCTTTACACCACCAAAAGGAGCTTCGGCCGTTGCAACCAATACATTGTTAATGCCAACAACACCTACTTGTAGTTTTCTACCGACCTCAACACACCTGTCTATATCAGTGCCGAATATGTAACCTGCAAGGCCATACGCGGAGCTGTTCGAATGTTCAACAACTTCCTCTACATTGTCAAATGTCATAATTGGCAAAATTGGACCAAAAGGTTCATCCTTGAAAAGATCAGCATCCTTAGTAACATCTATCAATATCGTGGGCTCAAACCAATAACCTTTTTGGGCAGTCGGCTCTTTCCCACCCATGATTACCTTCGCACCTTTGGCTACAGCGTCTTCCACAAGCTTTTTCATTGCATCAACTCTAGCTCGATTAAGCAAAGGCCCAAAATCATAGTCCTCATTGCTCCAACCAGGCTTTAGACTTCCAACCTGATCAAGTAAATGCTCAAGGAAGCTATCTTTAACGAGAGTTTCAATATAGACCTTGCTAATAGCAATACAGACCTGACCAGAGTTTCTAAATTTTCCTGTAGTAATGACCCTGGCTGCGCTCGTAAGGTCCGCGTCAGCTAGCACTATAGCTGGCGCATGACCACCAAGCTCTAGGGTAATTGGCTTTAGGTGTTTGGCGCAAAGCTCCATAACAAGCTTACCCACTCTAACAGATCCGGTAAGGCTGACTTTTCGTATTACATCAGAGCTAATAAGGTATGAGCTTATGAAACTTGGATCTCCAGTTACCACGTTGAGAAGCCCGCGTGGTAGACCCGCTTCAACACACGCCTCGGCTAGCGCTATCGCGGTAAGTGGAGCCTCTTCAGCAGGCTTTAGAACAACACTGCATCCAGCTGCAAGCGCTGCTGCTATTTTTCTAGCCGGTAGCACAGCCGGAAAATTCCAAGCAGTGAAAGCAGCCACAGGGCCTACAGGTTTTTTTTCTACCAATAGGGTTTCGCCTGATATGTGACCCTTGTATAGGCGCGAGTGTATGTTTAGAGACTGTGCTCCATACCATTCAAAATAGTCTGCCGAGGACCTAACCTCAGCTAATGCCTCTTTAAATGGTTTGCCCTCTTCGGATGAAAGTACTTTTGCAATATGTTCCGACTTTGCTCTAATTCTGGATGCAATATTCTTGAGTAACGTATTTCTTTGCCAACCGCTAGAATGTTTCCACTCATCAAAGGCCTTGCTAGCAGCTTGCAAAGCATTTTCAAGATCAGATTCTGTTGCCATTGGCAGTTCAGCAACCAGCTCTTCCGTTGCGGGACTCTGCACGGTAAACTTTGCCCTTCCATTTGCGCCAACCCATTCTCCGTTGATTAGCATTTCGCTTCTAACCATAGCATCCCAACTCCTTTTCGACTTATCGCACGATTAATCCAACAATCTATCCTAACACGTTGCATCTTTCACTGAGCAGCTGGGTAAAACAGAATATCACTTAATGGGTATCTTACGTGTGCAAATTGTCTTTAAACCTCTCAAGGCATAAATGCGATATAGAAGGAGTATAGCCTAACTTAAATAGGACCCCATAATGGCATTCTGCTTAAATCAATATTTTCGAGTATTTTGCTGATGTATCTGGCACCTTCCTCACTCATGACAATTGTGTAGTGATTAAAATTAACCAGCATGCGATCCTCTAACTGAGGAAGTACTTTTCTGTATTCTGCTACCAGCACGTCGTCAATTATTGGGTTTGACTCATCCATCACATTTCGACCCGCGCGTATCAGTGTTAGGGGAACCTTTATAGATCCTATCTTAGTCCTCAAAAGCGAATTTAATACCATGTCAGCGTAATCAGTTTTTACCGCTTCAATATTAGGGCGAGGCTTGAAGCCATTTTCTACTTGTTCAACGTCGTATCTAGCATATAGTTCAAAATATTTATTCCATTGTTTCAGAGCTGGCTGGCCGTGCATCATCTGAATGTACTCGTCAACACTTTTGAACACTAATGAGAGTCTTTCTAACATAGGACCAAGCTGACTTTTCATTAGAGCTTCTATATCTACATCAGCTGCCGGATGGGCAGTAAGTCCACCGTCAACCATGATAAGGCGATAAACCATATCGGGGTATAAAATGCTAAATACTTCACCCACGAATGCTCCCATTGAATGTCCTAATATGATTGCTTTGCTGATCCCAAGAGAAACAAGTATGTTATGAATATCGTTTGCATGGGATATAAGCCCAAAAGGTGGCCTCGCTTTATTGCTTTTACCTCTTCCCCTTAGATCAGGACTTATGATGACAAATTTGGGGTCAACTGTATCGAATATACTTTGGAAAAATACGCATGATGCAGTAAGGCCATGAATTGCAACTATTGGGTATCCCTTTTGTCCTCTTACTGAAACATAAAGGTTTGCATTTTCACTTCTTACCTATGTTTCTTTGGTATTTATCCGCATGTTCCATGCTGTTCAATACAAATTCCTATGTCACAACTCAGTGTGCTAGCCACCCTGCATCTAAGTTTATGGTACTACCGGTTATGGGCCAGGAACTTTCTTGGCAAAGAAACCCTACTACAACTGCCACCTGCTCCGGCTCTATTAACTTCTTAATGGCGTTTGCTTCCAACAACACCTTGGATATTACTTCATTTTCAGGCAGGTTATGGAGCTTTGCCTGAGAAGCAATTTGGTTTTCCACAAGAGGTGTCCTAACATACGATGGGCAAATAGCGTTGACAGTCAGATTTCCACAGCGCTGTGCTGCTTCAAGTGCCACGGTTTTGGTTAACCCAATTAGACCATGCTTTGCAGAAACATAAGCCGATTTAAAAGGTGAGGCAACAAGGCCGTGCACAGAGGCTATGTTAATAATCCTTCCCCACTGCTTTTCGTACATGCCCCTGATCGTATGCTTAATTAGTATAAATGGCGCTCTTAACATGACGGCCATTATAGTATCCCACATATCTATTGGGAAATCCTCGATAGGACTTACAAACTGTAATCCAGCGTTGTTTATGAGAATATCTATGTCACGTAAGTCTTGCGCAAACGCTATCAATTCTTGTGTATTGGTAAGATCAACTTTTTGCGTACTCACTAGGCTTTTTCGCTCATCAGGAATATTGAGCGATATCGGATTTAAATCGCAACATATAACTTCGGCACCGCACATGACCAAATATTCCGAAATAGATTTACCTATGCCTGATGCACAACCGGTAACTAACGCGCGCTTTTCCGAAAGATCACATGCAAAGCTTTCGAAATATTTTTGCTGTATCTGATACTGTGTACTCATAATAAAGTTAGCCCGTAAATGTTCTTTATCAATTCATTCGTCACTATATTACGCGTAGAAAATACAAGCAAAATTATCGCACATAGCCCAAAGAAAGCTAGCCATATAGTTGATATTAGACAATCAATTGGAGCTAGACTTATCTAATAGCTTTTTTAATCTTATTGCCATCAGTAAATTAGATGACCCTGCACCGTCTTCTAAGGATGCCCCAAGCAACTGTTTCAATTTCGAAATTCGGTACTTAAGAGTGTTGGTATGAATGCCAAGCTTCGATGCAGCAACCTTCATCCTGCCCTGTGCTTGTATGTAGGCTTCTAATGTAGAAAGCACCCAGGGATACGGCAAAGCTGTTTGTATAGGCTTTAATACTGTTTCAACATAGCGACTTGCAAGACTCAAGTCCGATATTAAGGAAACGTACGGAGCATAATCATTATAGTCGTACACCCTTGGCATCTTAGCATCTTGGAGGATCGAGCCTGCGCTTAGGGCTAGTATGGCTTCATCATAACTTCGTTTAATGTCTTTTACATCATAAGCAATACCGCCAAGAGATATGCACGATATTTCTGGCTGGGCACTTAGTATATCTACTAGTTCTCGTTTTACAAAATTATTCGCGGCTTGCCTAACAGGCGAAATCAATACAACTTTTCCGTTGCGTATAGTCCAAAATCTTGTATTCAATCTATATTCAAAAATCCTACCAATCTTATCAAGTAATACTGTAGGTGCATCAGCTTCAAGCTGCACAATAACCACGATGTAAGCACCTTTCAATTCGTGGGAAGAATTTACATAAGTACTATTGCCTCCCAAAAGCAACTCAAGTACCAGTGCCCTTGTAGCTTCGGCCTCTCTTTGTACTCGACTCGCTTCTATCTGATAGGCTCCAACTACTTCCGTACACAAAATATCGTTGAAATCAAGTAATGCATCGGTCAAGTCGACAAAAGCAGGCTGCACAAAGCGATGCTGCCACCTTGGATCCCTGGAAATATCGTTCCACATAAGTCTGATACATATACGAAATGCCCGCAATACAGAATAAACATCAAAGCCTTGCCGAACACGCCGTTTTACTCCCTCTAGGATAGGGGTCAGTTCTTCTGCCCAAAGTCCACTACCATCGCACATGAAGTGCAACCATAATCTTAAGACATGCCCAGACACTGATTGTACGTCCTGCTCAAGCTGCGGATCAAAGATGCTACTATACGCCGGAATCATTTTTCTGTAGGTATAATACATTTCCTTTACTAAGCTCTCAGAATTTTGCGCATGGCCCTGCGCAATATCACGTATTATGCGATATGCCCTATTGTCTATGGGACGATTAGGAAGCAAAAGGCTCATTTTAAATATTTGAACATTAAGTAGCTTCTGCTATTTACCTACAAGTTCGCTTTTAAGCCTATTAAGCACTTCTGGATCTTCAAGGCCTGTTATATCACCTTTTGCAGTTCCTTCAGTTACTAGTTCACCAAGAAGGCGCCTTACAATCTTACCGCTACGTGTTTTAGGCAACGCTGAGACAAAGTAGATCTTTTGCGGCCTTGCTATTGGTCCAATCGCTTCAACGATTTTGTCCACCAGCATCTGTTCAGTAACCTTTCCTTCACTACCGGATGCCAGCGTGACAAAGCCAACTGGAACCTGCCCTTTTACAGGATCAGGCAAACCTATCACAGCCGCTTCAGAAACCCATGGCACTGAAAGAAGTGCACTTTCCATTTCCATGGTTGACAGCCTATGCGCAGAAACATTGATGACTCCGTCTACTCGCCCAACAACCCATATGTGCCCATCATGGTCCTCCAAAGCAGCATCACCTGACACATAGATAGACGGTCCAAACATCGAAAAGTACTCTTTCCTATATCGAGCAGGATCTCGCCAAATTCCTCTGAACAGAGCAGGAAATGGTTTTGTAATTACCAAGTAACCAACCTCACCCTTTCTTACTTCATTTCCATTTTCATCTAAGATCGCATAGGCATGCCCCGGTAAAGCCACACCGCAAGATCCAGGCTTTGCTGGAGTAACCCCAACAATAGAAGAGGTCCAAGCACTTCCTGTTTCACTTTGTCCATAAGTATTGTTTATCTCTACCTTGCCATCACCAATATGTTCATGAACCCAGTACCATGTCTTAGAATCGAAAGGCTCACCAACCAATGCTATAAGCTCTAACTTGGAAAGATCATGCTTTTTAGGATACTCTTCACCATACCTTGCTAAAAGCCGCAACATGGTGGGAGCACTAAATACCTTATTAACCTTATTTTCTTCAATTATGCTGTAAAATCTGTCTGGAGAAGGAAAATCAAGTGCACCCTCGCATGCAATAACACTTGCACCGACCGAGGTTGCCCCTACCAGTTCCCATATTGGAAATGTAAGCCATCCAACGTCAGCTGTGCACCAAAACATGTCGTCATCAGTCAGGTCTACAGTCATACGCACCTGATTATATGCGCCTACTAAAAATCCAAGGCCACTGTGTATGAGCCCTTTGGGCTTTGCGCTAGTTCCGCTTGTGTATATGATGAATGAAGGCTCATTTGCCTCTATCGGCTCAATATCCTTCAAAGGTTGCTCTTCGTTGATTAGCTCATCCCAATAAAGATCTCTACCTTCTACCATGTTTACATCTTTGTTGCCGCTTCGTCTCACAACAACAACTTTTTCTACAAATGGCAAATTCGGCAATACAGAATCGAGTGTTGCCTTTAGGGGCACAACTTTTCCTCGCCTAAATGTCTCATCAGCTGTCACTACAACCTTAGCGCCTGTATCGATTATGCGATCTTCAAGAGCCTGAGCCGAAAAACCAGAAAAAATGATGTTGTACAACGCCCCCATCCTGTAACATGCGTGTACAGCCGCAAATGCCTCGGGTAGGTTCGGCAAAAATATCGCTACCACATCCCCCTTATTAACACCAAGTCGTTTTAGAGCACCGGCAAACCGCGCAGTGACATCCCAAAAGTCTGAGTATGTCCATTCAACTTTACGCCCGTCCTCTCCAAACCATCTGATCGCAAGCTTTTTAGGCTTTGCCTCAGCATGGCGGTCTACACAGTTATAACACACATTCCCGGATGCACCTTTGAAAAACTTAAATCCACTTGCAAGGTCGCCTTCGAGATTCGTGTTGCTCGGCCATCCGGATATCCAATCTATGCCGTTTGCTACGCTCGCCCAATAGCTTCCTAAATCTCTTATAGATTCCTCGTATAGTTTGTAATATTCTTCTACACTTTTAATTGGCATCTTGTCTGAAGGCCGCCTCGGTGGCTGAACCAGTTTGCTTTCCAAAACCATTGGGGGTAAGTCTGGCAATTCATACTCGCTAGCCATATTTGATTAATACCTCCTTGGCTAAAATGCTTTATGATAATTCAAGTATATAGATGCGCGATAATTAAGTCAATAGAGTGCTATTTATTCTAGAGTTATAAATTGCAATGACTATGCCAACAAGCTTCTTAGCCTTGATAACATAATGAAAAAACCTCTATACATACACAGCCTCTTTCGCTCTGGGAGTACCTTTATCTTCGAGAAATTAAGGACCCTTGGCTACTGGTGCTACTACGAGCCGTTCAATGAGCAACTGCTTGATGCAGCAAAGGTAACCAAAACTTATTTACCCAGCGACGTATACCAAAAGTTGAGACATCCAGAATTATCACATCCATATTTTTGGGAGTACAAAGAACTCGCACATGATTTGCCAAAATACCTTACGAAAGAATTTTGCTACGACTTTTACTTCACTCAAGAAGAGACCGCAATAAAACTTCAATCCGACTACATTAACTGGCTTAAGGCATTCGCAAAATACACCCCAGTATTTTCCTTCTGTCGAACAGGTAGACGTCAGCAATGGATGTCTAGCAACTTCGAGGGACATCACATATTCTTATTGAGAGATCCCATAAGTCAATGGATGTCCTACAAAATAAACGACTATTTTAGGCTCACAAACTTATTAATTCTAAATGCCAAAGATAAGCCTGCAGTATTTATCTACCTTCAGGAAAACCTCGCAATACCCTCCTTCCACTTCTCTAGCATACATGAAGAATTTGACTATTTTCGTGCAGTTAACCTGTCCCAGGAACATGCATACATGATCTTTTTTGCTTTATGGTTAGACGCATATCTAAATGCTCTGCAAAGCTCATACATAGTTGATATGGATAGGCTAACTTGTGACAACACCTATCAAAGCTATGTGCAAAAAGACTTTGTAGCACTAGGAATAGGAGCTGTAGACTTAAGTGATGTAAATCTGCATAAAGCCTCCATTCTCAAAGATGAGCTTCAAACGTACCAGCAGATCGAAGCGCAGGTAGTTGAACTGTTCGAATGCCACGGCATCGATTGTAAAGAGATATACAGCAATTTTCCGCACAATGGTTTTAGTTTAGTAGACCACAGTCCGCTAAAGACTACAGTCCAAGATAATTTGCACGTTGATCTACAGCGTGCTCGGCTGCGCACACACGAACTTGAAGCAGCAAATGCAAACCTCTATGCACAAGTAGAAAAACTTAAATCCGAACTTTTAGAAAAGGAAAAAGCCATTGAACTTCTATATAGAGAAAACCAAGAGCTTATTTCTCAACCGGTAAGCGAAATAGTGGAGCAGCGCCTAAGGTCAAAATACTCCAAGCACGCCACATTTCTAATAATGTTGGCCAACGCTTGCATCAAAACAGCAAAAATAGCAATATCCATCTACGCCAAGGCTCGTCACATTTGAGGTAAATGCGATATCAGTCCGGCCAGATGATAGATGAAATTGCATCAAGTCGCATTATGTCTTCTTGCGAGCCCTTTACTATTATTTCACCACGCAGGTATTTCTGGACAGGGTTAAGATCGCCCCAAAACATATCACAAAATGTTTCAGAGTCGGTCTCGACTATAATATCTGCTATACCGTTATGACCTTGAGTTATGTCTGTAATCTCACCCTTATCAACTGTCATCGTGAAAATAATGCCATTATCAGAGCAGACGAAATGTAGGACTCTACTCCAGTCCCTCTGCATTCTTCGTAATCTCTGATTAGAATTACACCTTTGTTTGTAATCAGCCAACGCTTCTTCAAGCTCACTCCAGTCAGCCATATTGACCTATCGAAATTTGACCACTAGCAAAACTCTATACAAAAGACACCTAACCTTCTTTTCTAACAGGTCGCCTCCTTTCTTTCTGCTCGTACCTTGCCTGCTGACGTGCTTTTATTTTGGGTAACAGTAAAAGCACATATAAAGTAGAAAGGATCCCTAGGCCCAGCAGTAATGCAAGCGGAACAAAATCCGTTTTACCTTTAACAGAAGTAGCCGCAGCTAAAGCTAGAAATGCAAATATAATAACACCAAGCCATCCTAAGACTTTTGCGCCAATGAGCCTAAATGGCCTTTTTTGCTCAGGAAGTTTTTTACGCAACCTTACCACACATAGGCCAGCGACCGAATATATCATACCTTCAAGAGCAGCTCCCAAGGCAACAATTGTCTGCCAACTATTAGTTAGTACCACCAGTATGGCTATAATAAATGAGGCTGTAGCAAGCCCTATGACCGGCACATACGGCACCGCTCTTGTATTCAGGCGAGAAAACATTCTCGGAAGGTTTCCCTCTCTTGCAGCAGCGTACATGAATCTAGATGCGGTTATAAACCCACCATTAAATGTGTTAATGGCAGTAACAGCTGTCACAACCACCATAAGCACCAAACCTACATATCCAGCTATATTCGCACCCAAGTAAAGCTGAGGTATAGCCGAATAAAGCTGAGCCTTATTAAGATAAAGAGGCATATCAATGGCAATAAGAGAACATGTGGCAAATAAAGCCAAGATTGCCAAGAACATACCCTTGGGAATTAAGCCTATATCCAAAACCTCCTCAGCGCTGGCCGTAACCCATTCAAACGCAGCATACAAAAACACCCCATATGCAACAGCCTGGACAAAATCAAAGGGGCTCTTGTGGGCAAGTGGGGCTATAAGGTTTGGTAGATTTACACCATGGTGTGCAAGCCCATATGCTGTAATAGCAACGGTAGCTGCAAGCACTGAATATGTTGCTATATCTTGTACACCGCCAGCCAAGCGAAGACCGAATAAATTGCTCAAGACTGTTCCAAGCAAGATAGCAAAAATTATGACCCCAACTGCCCACCCAGATTGTCCGAGCAAGTAGCCAATCGCGCTACCCACAATCACAGCATCAGCTGCAATAACAAGAACTATAGTAGTCATATAGGTGAACGTGATCGACAATGCAGCTCTATCGTCCATAGCTTTGGACATATAAAGCCTTATTGCAGCGGCAGTTGGGTACATACCGTTTAGTTCACCATAAAAGCCCCACACTAATACTGCCAACAAGCCTGCAACAGCAATAGCAATCCATCCAGTGCTTCCTGCTACATAAATAACAAGTCCTGCAACGGCAAGATATTCAATTGCTGCAAATGCGAGCCCAGCTGATGTACTAGTAACTGTACGAAGGCCCATTACTCGCCTTAAGCTCTTGGCCATGGCTATAATACCTTTCCTAAGAACTTCCTACACGCGGCAAATGTTTCCTATCTACTGTCTCTTGTCTGTTAACTTGGTCCATTGCTCTCTCAAATGCGTTTAGTACCTCACTTACTTCATTGGCCTGAATGATAAGGGGTGGCATTATTCGCATAACCGAAGGTTGATTCGCTGAATATATTGCAATTACCCCATTATTAGCCAAGGCAAGGCTCATCCGCGGACCAAGACTTGGATCAGAATATTCGAGTCCTATCATAAGGCCAAGACGCCTTACATCAATTAATAGATCAGGATACATTTGTTTTAAACGTAAAAAACCTTCTTCAAACTGTTTTCCCATAGATTCTGCATGGGAAGGAAGATTATTCTTTTGAATATAATCAATTGCGGCGAGTGCAACCCTACACCCAATGTCTGCCCCACCAAAAGTGCTTAAGTGAATAAAAGGGTTCATATAAATGAAGTCTTGTAATTCCTTTCGATAAACAGTAGCACTAATTGGATAAAGTCCTCCTCCAAGAGACTTGGCTACGGTCATTATATCTGGAACAATATGCCAATGCTCGCATGCAAACATCCGGCCAGTACGTCCCATGCCAGTTTGGATTTCGTCTATTATTAGTAAGACTTGGGTTTTATCGCAGAGTCTTCTAATACCTTCCAGATACCCGGGAGGCGCCACATGAACCCCTCCTTCACCCTGGACTACTTCTACGATCACAGCAGCGGTATTCTCATCTATCTCTTTTTCCAAACTTTCCAAATCTCCATAGGGCACTTTCTTAAACCCAGGCATAAGAGGTTCAAAAGGGGTGCGGTACACATCTCTACCTATGGCGCTGAGCGCAAATCCAGTATGACCATGATAAGAACTTTCCATAGATATTATGCCTTGCTTCAATGTGAATCCACGGGCAAGCTTTATGGCGAAGTCAACGGCTTCACCGCCACCAGTTCCAAACATTACGCACGACAGATCTCCTGGAGCTATCTCCGCAAGCTTATTTGCAAGTTCAGCCTCGGCAGATGAGAATAAAGTGAAGTTGCCTATATCAATCTTCTCGTTTTCTACCGCTTCTACTAACGCAGCTATGATTTGCGGATTACGGTGTCCAATATTAAATGTCCCAGCCCCGCAAAAACAGTCAATGTAGCGTTTACCGTCTTTGTCGTATACAAATATACCTTCTCGCTCAGACTCTACAATATCAAGCCCCGCGTAGCGCAAGACCCGGACTTTACTCGGGTTTATGTGATCAGCATAGATAGACAAGATTTCGTTTTTATCCATTTCTAATCTCAAAATTCTTGATGGGTTACACCTATTCTTATTAGTGCTTGCGTTGCATGTATTAGAGTATCAAGTCGCCGTCTCGCTGCGTCTTTATCTCTTTCAACCACATACTGAAGAATTAGCCCATCGAGACCAGCTATGATAAAGTCAGCTAGTTCTTCTGGTTGTATTGCTGGCATACAAACAGTTTCTTTATATAAGCCTCTTAGCAGCCTTGCAGCCAAGGTCTTGTAGTCTTGATAAAGCTGCTTTGCAAGCCACGACGAATTTGCGTTCCGAAGCGAATACACAGTCAATTCATACTGAACAACTTGCAGCTCTGGGGCAGTCTCAACAAATTCCCAGAAAGCTTCAATACCTTCAGCCAAGGCAGATTCAAGCCCCTTTTCGCCAGGTATAACATCTTTTATAAGTTTCGACGTTTGTTGAATTAATTGCTTCAAGATCGCTACAAGTAGTTTTTCCTTTCCTCCAAAATAATAATGCAAAGTAGCAATGTTTACATTTGCTTCCTTAGCAATTGCCCTTGTAGTGGCACGACTTAAACCATCGCGAGCCAAAACCCTAATGGCAGCCGCCAGGATTTGCTCTTTTTTGCTACTTTCGTCAGATTTAGACTGCATTACTTTTATACTAACCAAACATATTTTTTTAGTCAACAGAACTATAAGCTAATTTACGCCTTTCTGTTTACTGTAGACTGAATTCTTTGCCACGTTTATGTGTCAAACACTAGATGCATGAAGAACAGCAGTTAGTGTGGCGACAACGTTAGTCTAATAAGCGTCTAATGATTATAGGTGGGTCAACAAAGGCACTTTTTGCCAAAAACAGATTTAATCATGTTGCAACTAAATCCACTTGAGATAACGTTGGAATTACTACCTATTCTTTATTGATCGAAGTTGCCAAGCTTATCCACAAAGAGAATTGAGAGAGCTTACGGCTTGCATCACAAGGTCCTATAAGCGGTCTGCCAAAAATACTCAACGCTGATCAAAGAATAGCTAGAAAATCGCAGCTGCAAAATTCATCGTGTTAAGATTCTATCTATTGCAATAACCCTAGCAACACATGAGAGTCCATTGATATGTGACGGAAGACAATAAGCTCAAAAAGCCTCTAGAAGCCCTTGTAGGGGGCAGATCGAGCCGTGGCATCAAAAAAACAATAACACTGTATTATAGATACTCAAGCCAGAATATAAATTAAATTTCCGTAATCGACACTTAGAACCTAACCTTACTATTTACAAACCACGCATAGCTTGTTTTGCAGCAACTACCTGTTCGGTATTAGTTTTTGCACCTTGTTTTTAAGTACGCCGAGTCCGCTTATCTCGATTATTATTTCATCATCTTGACGCAATGTAAACTCATTTTCAGGTACAATGCCAGTGCCAGTGAGAAGCCAAACTCCCTTCGGAAATTCATAGTGGCGAAACATAAACTCTGCAAGCTCATCTATACTTCTTTTCATTTCTGAAAGGTTAGCATTGCCATCAAACACTGTATCGCCGTTTCTCAAAATAACCATCCGAATGCTGCATTTCTTGATGTCACCAATCGACCAAGCTGGTATCAATGCTGGCCCAATTGCACAACTCTTGTCATAAATCTTTGCTTGAGGCAGATATAAAGGATTTTCAGCCTCTATACTCCTTGAGGACATATCATTGCCGCAGCTATAGCCAACAACTTGCCCTTGGGAATTAAACAAAACAGCCAATTCAGGCTCAGGTACGTCCCAGCTAGAGTCAGACCGTATACCAACATAACTATCTGGCCCAACTATGCCTCCTGGCCTAGCCTTAAAAAATAACTCGGGCCTGTAAGCATTGTAAACAAGATCATATACATCTGGCGTCCGTGATTCTTCTTCTCTGGCAACTTTGCTTCTCTTATATGTAACACCAGCTGCCCAAACTTCCTGACCTTGAGAAGGTGCCAAAACAAGAGCATCATCAAGTTCTGGCAAGGTCTGGACAATGCTAGCCTCAACAACCTCTCTAATTCTTGGCACCGGTAAAACTATGAGGTCATCTAATCGAACGCCGATATCATAGATCTTATTCGCATCTGTTACCGTACATAAAAGATTACGATTATTGACCTGCAAATAAACAAAAAATGGTCTACGTATACTCTGTGAAAGTAGTTCCTTTAACCGCATTTCAATCTATTCTCTACTCCCACAATCTGCTACCTTTTTAGAAGATTTTGGTGCAAGAAACTGTTTAATTCAGATTTGTGCGGATAGGCTTCGAAATCACCAAGTTCAGTAACAGAGAGAGCACCGACCAGATTGCCAATTTCAAGAGCATGCCTTAGCTCAAGCTCCCACAAGATTCCTGCAATAAATCCAGCTGCAAAACCATCGCCAGCACCAACAGGGTCAACAACAGTATCTACCTTAATCCCTGAAACAGACTCTAACATCGACCTGTAGTTATAGGCAGATGCGCCTTTAGCCCCTTTTTTCATAATCACAATAGCCTCTGGTTTTAGCTTAGCTGTCCTATACAACTTACACGGATCTTCAAGGCCGTACAAAATACGCAGTTCATCCTCGGTAAGCAAAATATAGTCAGCAAATTGTAACGCATAAGATACTTCATTTGTCCAAACGTCGGGCGACGCCAGCTTCAGCCGTATGTTTACATCAAATGATATTTTTACCCCGCTTTCTGATGCGCCTAGTATAAGCTGCCTTGCTGAAGAACGAATAGTATCGCCCAGCACTAGATTAATTCCTGTTGTGTGAAAAATACTAACCTGCTTTAGAAGTTCAAAGTCTAAATTGTCGGGGGTAAAGTTGCTGCCTGCGGATCCTTTACGGTAATACCAAACAGCTGGATCATCACCAAACCCGTACCATTCTTTAATAAACACACCTGTTGGAAGGTCTAAATGCTTAATATGACTTACATCTACACCTTCAGCGTTTAGCCGTTTTTGAACGATATTGCCAAACGTATCTTTACCAACAGCCCCAATGTAGCTAACTCTAAAGCCAAGTCGAGAAAGGCCTATTGCAACGTTGCACTCGGCACCAGCAACTCTTATTTCAAGTGACGAGTATTCTTTAAGCCTGCCCCTGCGCACTGGACACAGGTTCACAAGCGCTTCACCGAATGTGGCTACCTTTTTTTCGCAAACTTCAGGTAGGCGTATATCCATGAAAAAGTATTTGCTCTCTTCCTAACTTTATTTCTTGTTCACTGTAGCTAAGAAGATGTTTCCCAAGCCCTACAGCAACAGCACCTGCTTCAAGCCACTGTCCTGCTGTGTCAAAACCTATACCCCCTGTCGGGATAAATTTCACATCGGGAAACACATCCATAAGAGCCTTAAGATGGCCGATCCCAACTGTACTGGCAGGAAAAAGCTTTATGTACCTTATTCCAAGGTCCCTTAAGTTATACACTTCAGTTGGCGTCATCGCCGCAGGAATATATGGGATTCCATATTTTTGGCTTGTCTCAAAGACCTTCTTTGAAAAACATGGGCTTACCAAAAACCTAGCGCCCATTTCTATTACTTTGATGCAGTCTTCAGCACTAACAACGGTACCGACACCAACATTTGGAATTCTATCTAGTATATTTTGCAGAACAAAATAGGCATCTTTAGATGTTAACGATATCTCGATTAATTTCAAGCCAGCTCTACTGGAACGCTCTGCTACTTCAATTGCTTCATAAGGGTCTTTTGTCCTTATTACTGCTATTAGGCGCTCTCCTTCAAGAAGATCCCAGAATTTTTCTGCCATGCCATTATCTCCCAATACGCCAGAAAAGCACTCAATTCAAATCTTAAACCTAGGGTTTATAACAATGCGTATATTAGGTCGGAATGGCACTTGTCTCAAGCTTACTTCTTTTTATTAAAACATCAGGCCTTTCAAACACTTCCGGTAGCAACTCAGTGCCAACACCTGGACCCTCAAGTGGGTAAACGTACCCTTCTTTGACTGTAGGAATATTGGTGACAAGCTCTTTGTACCATCCCGTATAGTACGCTCGGACAACTTCTTGTATCAGAGTATTAGTTGCATTTGTGGAAATATGCACAGCTACAGAAAATTCAACCGGCCCCATGCAGTCATGCGGCGCAATGGGTAACTGATACGCCTCTGCCATAGATACTATCTTTTTACTTTCCGATACGCCTCCGACCCATGTTGGGTCAAACATAACTATGCCAACATGCCCCCGCTCAAGCAGCTCACGAAATGACCACCTTGTTCCGAGTGTCTCGCTAGCGGTAACGGGAATATTTGTACTATCGGCAAAACGTGCAAGACTGTCGACGTTGTCCATCTTTATGGGATCCTCAAACCAAGATGGTCTGTATTCTTCAAGTGCCTTAGCTATCTTGATAGCATTGGGAAGATCCCACATGCTATGCATCTCTACCATGATTTCTATCTTGTCCCCAACAGCTTCTCTTACTTTTCTAAATGGTTCACAACCCTTTTTGAGGTCATCTCTAGATATGTAGTGGCCACCACTTTGCTCCGCATATATATCAAAAGGCCATATCTTCATACCTTTGATTCCCATGGAAAGAAGGCTTTGCGCAAGTTCGCCTGCGTCTCGCAAAAACCATTCAAGATCCTCATATTGACTGCTCTCGTCATTATTCCTACTAATTCCCCAGTTGCTTGTTGGAAGCCCCGCTGTTGTAGGCTTGCCTCTTACATAATTAGGTCCTGCACAAGTGTTGTAAACCTTAATCCTTTCATGTGTCTTGCCACCTAGCAGCTGATAAAGCGGCTGGTTACAAATCTTGCCCAAAATATCCCACAGTGCTATATCTATCGCAGAGCGGGCTCTGTTTTCGATTCCAGTCGAGTTAAAACCAACAAATGGATTCAGAGCCATCCAATGTTTATCTATCTGCAGAGGATCTTTGCCCAGCAAATAGGCAGCACCAGTATCGTGGATCCATGCAGCTACAGAATTTGCACCAAAAAATGTTTCACCAAGGCCAACTATCCCCTCATTAGTATGAATACGTACATACACAATGTTGGGAAACTCCTCAATCTGAATTGTCTCTATTTCTGTTATCTTCATATCAGTCCCTCCCGTCTAGCACGTACGCATGTTCCACGAAATCAATCCAACGTGAACACCGTCACCGGCGCTCCATCCAAATTTTCTAGAAGCAAAGGCGCCATGATAACCTTCTTAAGTTCGCTTTGGTCAAGGTCCGGATCAAGTCGCATATCCTCTATAATTAAGAAAAACCCACTGCCTTCTTTGGCACCAAGTGCGATGCGATGAAATTCTGCAGCTTCCTCAGGAAAATTAGGAGCACCAGCTGAAGGAAGGTCCATACCTACCGCTCGTAGCTGAGTAAACTGCTTTAAATAACGCGCAGCCGACGGATGAAAGCCTGGAGCTTTTCTACCGTACCTTTCAGGGTCACTATCTCGCACACGTGCTCCATAACCAGTACGCACCAAGAGCAAGTCAGCATGCCGAATTACATTCTCATGCACTATAAGATCCTTATCATAAATCAGCTCATCATCGTCTTTTGGTACGTCAACTAGAACTGGTGAACTATAGACAAACCATTCCGGGCCAAGATCAGTTACCTTGGCACCCTCAGGATTAAAATGCCATGGAGCATCAAGGTGAGTACCATTGTGATTAATAGTACTAACCAAAAACCAATTTGCAACTCCCCCCTCCTCAATAAGTGACATGGGCTTTATTTGAACCTTTGGATTATCCGCATAAGTTGGAGTACTTTCGCTTAGCGTATATGATAATAGACGCATACTACCCTCACCTCATTCCAAACTTCCAAATCATTTCAGGTCTCCTTTTGAAGTACTGACCTTACAATGTTTCCACGCGATAAGGCTTTGAGCCATGGAGGCAACTGCCTTTCACGCAATGAATAGAACGCAACAGCAAGAACTATCAAAAGTCCTGTCCATATAGGCTGCCAATACTGCGAGACACCCAGTAGCCCAAGGAAATTATTAAGTGCAGTGATAAGAATTGCACCAATAAACGCACCTGCTAGATTGCCCTTGCCTCCAAATAGGCTTATGCCACCTACAACTGCAGCTGATATAGATTCAAGCGTATATGGGCCCCCGGATGTGGGATCCCCTGAGCCTATCAGACCCGCAAGCAATAGACCTGCCATGGAACCTAAAAGTCCGGATATTACGTAAGAAAGAATACGAATCAAATTAATGTTAATACCACTTGCAACAGCACCTTTGGGGCTAGATCCAGTTGCCTTGTGTATAATTCCTATACGGGTTCTGAGCTGAACGAATACCATAATTGCCCCGATTATAAGCGCAAATATAAAACCGTAAGGAATAGATCCAGTTCCACCAAGATAGTCCATATAACTGCTGGCAAGAACTCCGCCTGGCGCGCTTCGTATAATAAGTGCAACACCGGTAAAAACCGAATACGAACCAAGAGTCACTATCAGATCGGATATTCCGAGGTACTGAATTATTAGACCATTGATTAAGCCCGCTACCATCCCAAGCCCTAATATTGCGGGTATCCCAGCTATGTAGTCTGGACTATGTGAGGCAAAAAGATAAGAGGCAGCAACTGTCACTGTACTCATTAATGGACCAACACTTAAATCAATTCCTCCTACAAGCAGTACTACACTCTGTCCTAAAGTAACAAAAATTAATGGAGCACATGCTGCTGCAAGGGTTACAAGATTGTACTGCGACAAAAAGGCTGAATTAAAAGCTTGCGTAACCCCACCTAAGACAAGGTTGAGTAAAAACACTCCAATGGTACTGGCCCAGGTATCCCAAAACTTGGAAAATCGCATCGAGCCATTTCCTTTGATGACTACCTCTCTATGGTTTGTTGTACCTGTCTTCTTAGTTATATCGGATGCAACCGCGGCAGATACAATAGAGGCTTCGTTAATCTGATCACCTTGAAGCTCAGTTACAACGCTTCCGCGGGACAATACAAGCGCTCGATCACTTAGTAGCTCAGCCTCTACCGCGTCTGAAGTGAGCAGAGCAACTGCAACTCCGTTTTTAGCCAAGGACCTCACATATCTATAAATTTCGGCCTTGGTAGCCACGTCAATTCCTTGCGTTGGTTCGTCCAATAACAGCACCTTGGGCTGACGTTCAAGCCACCTAGCAAGAATAACCTTTTGCTGGGTACCTCCGCTCAGAGATTCAATGGGCTGCTCGATTGACCTCAATCTTACAGCAAACTCAGCAACCAGCCTATGAGCTACTATAGCCTCCTTTATTTGCCGCATTACACCAAGTAGTGAAAATTTTGACAAGTTACCTATTGTTATGTTCTCGCGCACAGGTCTACCTTTAAAAATTCCCTCGGTTGCTTTATCACTTGAAATATATATAATGCCCTTAGCTAGAGCTTTGCCAGGTGATATGGAGCCAAGGTTTGAGCTACCTAGCTTAATTTTTCCGTGTCTTAGCGGCAGAAGACCGAAAAGCGATCGTAGTAGTTCACGCTGACCGTTACCTTGAACTCCTAATATTCCAAGAACTTCCCCGGCATGCAGCTTAACAGATACTCCATTTACAGTCCCATCGGCAGTTGCTATATTCTCCGCTTCTAGCACAACATGCTGATCTTTACCAGTATCGCCATCAGTTTGTCCCTTAGCAGTAAGTACCTCGATTTCTCGACCGACCATCATTGCTACAACTGCATCAACGCTTGTTGATGCTGCATCAACTGTGTCAATCAGTCTTCCATCACGTAACACCGAAATCGTGCGAGCTAACTCAAATACTTCGTTCATTCGATGCGATATGAGAACTACAGTCAGCCCATTTTCATTTCTTGCTTTAAGTACGGTAAAAAGGCGGTTTACCTCATCAACGCCCAAGCGGCTTGTTGGTTCATCAAGAAGTAATACTTTAGGATTTAACGCAAGAGCTCTTGCAATGCCGATCAGCTGTTTTGTTGATTCACTAAGCTTAAATACAGGGGCAGTCGGCGATATATCTATACCAAGTTCCTCAAGCAGATTTGAGGCACTCTTATAAATTGACTGATGATCAAGGTTCACACTTTGAGAATAAAGCTGAGGCAAATATATATTCTGAGCAATATCCAAGTCAGGACAGAGCCTATCATCCTGGTAAGCAGTTGCAATACCCAATGCTAGAGCTAACCGCGGATTGCCCGCGGGTAGCTCTTTGCCCTCAAGGAATACCTTTCCTCTATCTGGATGCAACTGCCCGGATATTACACCTATCAGAGTTGATTTGCCAGCACCATTTTCACCAACTATTGCATGGATTGTACCTTTATTTATCTCCAGAGATACATCGTTAAGTGCAGTTACAGCACCAAACCGTTTTGTAAGGTTTTGTATCACAAGGTACCCCATGGGTCTTGATTAGCTGCCACCAAACAACTTCTCTAGGTCAGCCTTGGTAAGCGGATATGCATAGTCGAACACAGCATCAGGCAGGTTCGGCTCCGCTATTGACTCAAGCTGATTGCCAGTAACAAGTGGAGGCTTGATTATGTTCATCTTTGGAACGTGCTTACCTTCAAGGATATTTATTGCAACGTTGAGTGCATCAACACTTTCTTCGGCTGGTGGCTCCGCTATAACAGCAAGTTGCATATCTGGGTACTTGTTATGGTACTGAAGCCATAGCTTAATCGATCCATTGTAGTCATCAGCTGTGCAAGGAATCAAAGGCTTTCCAGCAGCCAAAAGTGCTTCCCATGCGCCATAGCAGCCAAACCCACTATCAGACCATATTGCTGCAATATTCGGATAAGCAGTAATCAAGCTTGCCATAACGGCCTTTGCCGTATCGGGTTGCCAGTTATCCCACCTAAATGCTGCAACCTTAAGACCTGCAGCATCCAAAACTGGCTTTGCACATCCATAAGCAGCTGCAGTGAATGAATTACCAGGAATTCCGCCTAATCCAATTATTGGTCCGGATAGGTGTAAGCTCTGATACTCTTTCACAAGCCACTCAGCCCAAGTTTTACCTTTATAACAGGCGTCTGTACCAACATAAGCATCCCACTTGCCACCATTTAATGGCAGGTTAAACGGTACGGTGACAATATGTTCTTCTGTGGCCTTGGTAACAACCGGCACAAGGGCGCTGCCTGACTGCGGTATTAGCAAAAGTGCATTCACATGGTCAGCAATGAGTGTATTGATATCTTCAATTTGAGTTGAAATACTACCGTTCGCACAGAGTATAATGAGCTTTGAAATTACCCCCTCTTTTTCATATTTGGCAGCGGCCATCTTAAGGCCCGCTGTCATTTCTGTTCGCCATGTGTTTGCACAAAACCCATCACTAAAACCTATTACGTATCCTTTATGTGCCGTAGGTGCAGTACTGCCACAAGAGCCAAGCAGTAGTGCTACACCCGCGCTAAGCACAATCATCAACCTCTTTAACATCTCTTTTGCACACCTCCCATGCAAGTAAGCAAAAGCTGTAAAACCTTCATTCCTTAATCCGATTTCTCTACATACCGTCCACCTCCTCTTACCTTCTGAAAAGCGAGTAAAATGCCATAGCTCCGACAATCACAGCACCTTGAATTGCAAACTCGACACCACTTGAGATCTTTAAGACTGTCGTAAGACTGGTAAGCACCGTAAGAAATATCGCACCGCCTGCGGTCCCAATAACGCTTCCAATACCGCCGGTTAGTGCTACACCCCCCAAAGCTGCTGCTGCTATCGGACTTAGTAAGTAGTTATCTCCAATACCAAGGCTGGTAGATCCAATGTAAGCAGCTATCATCAAGCCAGTCAAACCTGCGAAAAATGCGCTTATTGCATAACCGAGCAGATTTATGCGAAGATACGATAAACCTGCAACTCTCGCAGCACTTGGGCTAGACCCATATGCAAAGATTCTTCTACCCCACGTTGTTGAATTCAAAAACCACGTCATTACAACTACAGCAACAAACCAAATAATGGTCACATAATTAATTCCGCCAATACGACTTGTGCCAAAATTTGAAAATGCAGCTGGTATCGTTCCGCTTGGCGCACCGTGTGTATACAAAAGTGCAGCCCCTCCGAGAGCTGTGCCTGTAGCAAAAGTAGCTATAAGTGGCGGTACTCTGAAAACAACAATTATCAATCCATTTATTAAGCCGATGACTATACTCAGTAGAAGAATTATTATAATCGCTTGCGGTATATTAGATGCTTGTCCTTGCATTATAATCGCCGCAAGAATATTACTCAGCGTGATGACACCGGCAACTGAAAGATCAATTCCACCAAGTATCATTACCACCGTTTGTCCGGTACCAGCTAGGCCAGTAAGCGAAGCGACTTGTAGAATAGACGATATTTCGGTACCTGAGGCAAGACCTCTATTTAAGAGGATGGCAAGGCCATATAGTAATATGGAAGCGATCCAAATGTAGCCAAACCGAGCCCGCTCCTTTGCTCTATCTATTAATAAGGCACCAAGACTAAGGTTTTGGACCTTAGCTACTTTTGAACTTCCGGATCCTTGGATGCCTGATGCATTAACTGCCCCCATAAATACCTCTCCCTGTGTACTAAAAGAAGACTAGCCCTGGTCTCCGTTTTGTCTCTCTTTCGAGGTCAAGGTAAGCACTTTTCTGAAATTAGACTCAAATTCCTTCAAGTGCTCTTCCATTGCCTTCACAGCCGCATCTGGGTCACTTAGCTTTATCGCCTCAAATATGGCCAGATGACCATTAAAAGATCTCTCAATAGTATCAAGGCTGTAAGCACTCATGATTTTCGCTTTATCTATTACTTGATGCATTGATTTTGCGATGTGCACAATGAAAACATTGTGCGTTGCATCCGCAAGGCCTTGATGGAAGTCTTTGTCAGCATCGTTGTACTGCGGTATAGAACCTTGTTGCAGAGCTAGACGCATCCTTTCAAGGGTAGTAGACAGTTTCTCAATATCTTCTTCCATCCTTTGCATACTCGCAATCCTTACAATCCCCTCTTCAATAACCTGTCTTAGCTCAACAAGATCCCTTATAAGAGCATCTCTTTTGCCAAACTTTACCGCAACTACCCATAAATCAGGGTCAAAAATATCAATGTTCTCGAACGGTTGCACAATAGTGCCTTTCCCCCACTCAATTTTCACAAGGCCCTTTCCTTGAAGATATTTAATTGCTTCTCTTACCCGCGACCTACTCGCACCAAGCCTCTCACAAAGCTCGGCTTCAGATGGCAATGCTTGCCCTGGCCCAACTTCACCACTCAAAAGTAGCTTGATAATTCCCTGTCGCGTGTTATCCGTCAGCATACTACCCCCTGTCTGACGTATGACGTCATATCTCTATTTTTCTGTACGCGGGCTGTTTTGTCAAGGGTACAAATTGATGTCTTATGAATTTCTTAATATATGGAAATAAATATCCGCTTACACCGATGCCGTATTAATTTCTGCGCCATACCAAATGATTGCTGACTAATACTTACCTACTACCCTGTTGTTTACTTGTCGATCGGACTTTTGGTATTAGGTTCATTGATGCTTTTGTCGACTGTGGTGTTATTCATCGAATTATCTCATTCAACAGCTGTCTACCACCGGTACAATTGGCATAAGATAGGAATTCAGTCTTTGTTTCTCTAATAGCTTCACAGGGCAGAGAAAACTTTAAACAGCCACTAGAAACTCCGTAGCCAAACCTGCCAACACGAACTTGAAGGCCTCTCTAGATGCGGTTTACACAAAGTTAAGAGGAAGAAGTGGTCTAGGTTACCTAAACATATATCTTCGTCTAAACACCCAAGCAAGCCCACCAGCTAAAGCCAATATTGCGGCAATTATAACTATCATCAGTTGCCAGTTGAACATGCTGTAGACTTTTGGCCTATGTATGACAAGCGGCGGCTTTTTAGCAGTAGGTGGAGTTGGACCTACTGGCTTTGGTGCAGACGGGATAGATATCGAAGGCGGTGGTGTAACTACTGGCACCGGTGGCTTTGAGACCGCTATAGGAGAAGGAACAGGAGGCTACTTGTTGTAGGCGTGGGTGCACTAACGTGAATGGGTGAAGGACTTGTCCCTGAAATCGTAACACCACTGTTCATACCTATTATTACACCTAAAGTGTAAGTACCTGACTTAGTATAAGTGTGAGAACCATATACTTTGTAGGGTTCTGGAGGATCTGTTATAACACCTGCACTAGTAGTGCCATCGCCCCAGTTTATTTCTGCGTGATAGAACGACACAGGCTTTTTACCGCCATAGTCTATAAATGTAGCAACAAGAACATTATTCAAAGGAACTCCAGCAACAGCTTGAATGGTCATTACGGTCACAACAATTGGCGCAACACTTACACTGATTGGCTCTGTGACCTCTCCGGTGCTTCCATCAGAATCACTTATTTGCACCTGTATGCCATATGTGCCGTTTTTTGCATATACGTGAGAACCAGAGACCACAAAGACCCCGTTTGAGCTGAGCGAAATGCTGCCAGATGACATTGTACCATCTCCCCAATTTACCGTGGCACTATAATCAGATGCTGTGTCAGGACCAGTTGGGTCTTGGAATGGAGCAATAATACCACTAAAAGTATTTCCTTCTTCAGCTGTAAGGTTCTGTACCCCATTCACAATAAGCGGTGGCCCTATATCTGCGCTTACGTAAGATCCAGTCTGTGACTCTATGCCATCGGAAGTAACCGAAGTTATCTCCCAAGTGTAGCTCCCAGGAGCTAGATTTGCATCTACATAACTTGTCGTGCCTGCATTAACTGTAGCAATGTTCACAAAGCTGTTAGATCCTAGTGGAGCTCTGTAAATCTTGTAGCTCACTATAGAAAGATCTTGAGACTCCTGCCATGTTAATGTAGCGTTATTTGAGCTTGCTTGAACACCAAAACCTTGCGGAGCAAGCGGATATGCAATCCCATAATTTGTGTTCCAATACTCTGTCCATTTAGCTGGGCTTCAATAAGGTGCGTTCCCGGCGTCAGTATACCAAGGTCATAAGGTACCGTGAAAAATCCTGAGCCACTTACACTCTGGGTGGAAAATGTATTCCCATCGACCAAAACCGTTAGAGTCCCATTACCTGTACCGCTTACGTCAACATCTATGTTTACATCTTGAGAGCTAGAGAACGACGACAAAAGTGGAGTTATTCCGGACAAGAACAACCCCGGCACATCAAACGCTTCAACTCCACCAGTGAGCAGCTGCAACTGGGGATCTCCACCTGTATTCGGTATCGGCGGGTCTACATACATAACCTTGTACGCAATATAGTCTGTACCAGGCACATATGCAGGTAGCCCTAACGTGAACGAAAGTTTGTTGGTACCCTGAGAAAGTGACACGTTTTGTGTTTGAAGTAGCCTTTCTGTGCCATTAGAGTTGACAAGGTAAATCTCAACTACGGCATTAAGATTCTTGTTTACCGACAAAGTTAAGTTCAGCACTGGTGACTGTCCCGGCGAATAAGTTGACCTATCAAGGGATCGGGCTTGAACCATGCCTTGTGCACCTGATACATCAAAAAGCACCTGCCCCGAAACTGCAGCACCCTGCGAAGATGCTGACGGCATAAATTGATATCCTACGTCATACGTGCCCGCTACAAGATCTGGTACCGCAAAACTTTCAGTAACATTTGAGTTTGCCGTCAAAGTTAGCGTAAGAGTATCAGACGTAGTGTTTGTCCAAGGACCAGGTGCACTAAGCGTAAGCGTACCATCAACATTTGAAGTTATAGTAACCGAAGCCACATCTCCAGGCACATACACCTGTTGCGATAGGCTTAACTGGACTCCTGCTGTCGCAGGGTAAATGTATTCAGCATTGTAGTATAGCGCCCTACCAGTTGCTTCATATATGCCGATACGAAGCTTTTGGTCAAAAGCGACTGGTACTTTAAATATAAGCGTTACAGTGTTACCGTTTGTTAACTCAAAAGGTTGACTATCAACAAAATTATCCAGCTGAACAATTGCATTATAACTGCCAGGCGTTCCACTTAAATTAACTATCAATATTGCTGTGTCGCCTACGTTATAAAACGCCTTATCTAGGCTGAATGTAACTGAAATATGTGCGCCTTGAATATCGAAAATTAAGAGGATATTTGATGGAGTTTATCTCAACATAAACAGGTTGCGCGAGGCGGCTTGCTGCACCTGATATATCCCCCGGAATAATCTGTTGAGAGGACCCAAGTGTGTCAGCAGGAATTCCAAATGTGAAGCTGAAAGCAGTTGTGCTGTTAGGCGCAATTTCCTGGGTTTGCGTTTGATCAAATATAGATGGCACCACGAGCTCTACAGTTGCCGGAGCCTCCACACCACTTAAGTTTGAAACTGGAATCGAAACTGTAACCGTTTGCCCAGCTACCGCACTCACATCCGGTAGACTCTGAGGCTGAATGTTGGCAACCTCACTAAACTGTTGCGCGGTAGAAGCTATAGTCTGTCCTCCTATCTCAAAGCTGATTGTAGCCGTTTAAATTCCAGCTTGAATATTCGCTCCCCTTGGAGGAGCTACTGTCACACCGACAGTTTGAGTCTGCCCACTAGGTAGTGTCACGCTAACACTCTGTTGCCCAAATCCCGCATCTACTAAAACATTCCAATCAACTTCATTAAATCCTTGATTATCCAGGGTAACGCTAACGGTAAGAGGACCTGAAACTGTCGAAGGCAAATTGAGCGCTTTGATCACTACATCATTCAAGCTAAGGACATTGATTGTCATACTTCCACTGCCAAGTGCACTTTGCCAAGAAAGTGTGTACGATCCACTTTGCACATCTAAACCCGGAGCAAATGTAATTTGATCATTAAGACTATTTCCAGGTCCAACTGGGTATGTTCTTGTAACTGTTAACGTCTGTGCAATAGGCTTCCCATTAGAAATTACGGTCAATGGCAACGTAAATGTAACTGGTACATTGCTGAAAAGTGCTACTCCTGTATTGGTTACATTCAAATTAATAGAAATTGGGGCGTTATCCGCATAACTTGGTGCTGTTGTTACGTTGATACTCCCTAGCACAGAAAGATATATAGTTTTGACAATTGTTGTGTTTAGATCACCACTTATCGATACACTAACAACAGTTGTACTTTTTACATCGAACACTTTCGGTATATCAACAACTTGGCCAGGGAGCAGGGTGTACTGATTTGCTGACCGCCCGTTCCAGCTGACCGATACAGTTCCAGGTAAAAGCCCATTGTTGCTCAAAAGCAAATCAACCTGAGTCTGCCCTTGCGAGCTAAGTGGTGCTTCAAGTCTTGCAGATATAGATGGCGCCACAATTGGCACAAACTCTGTTGCTGTCAGATCAGATGCTGTGACTGTTGCCGTGACAGGACTTGATGTATTGAAGCTAGCATCTACACTAACTGGAGTTGTAAATGTATTTGTTGGTACCGTAACAGTTTGATTAACTAACTGCATATTGCCCGCACTTATACTAACTGTAACCACTTTTGCACTGCTTGATAGATTGTAAAGATCTGCTGTAAGAGTTACTGTGTCACCAGCATGGTATGATGCTTTATCAGACGAAAAGTCAAGCGCAAGACCCTGAGAGTCAGCTATAAGAAGCGGAAGTGTTTGGCTGTAGGCTACCTGTCCTGTATTTGTTACAAGATCTATTACAGCTTCATACTTTCCTACAGTACCTAAAGGCAGTAATGAAATAGGCCCAAATGAGTATGAGTTGCCAGTGCCTATTGTTGGCAAGGTTATAGCTTTTGTTACTAAGCTGGTGGACCCTTGAACAAATGAGGAGCTAATGGTAACGGCAATTGGTTGGGTATTCGTACTGATTTGCCATGCCGAAGATATTGTCAAAACATATTGGCCAGGTTTAAGAATAAGTGCTTGCGATATGCTTCCGTTAGAGCTAGTAATCGGTTGCAACACTTTAGCCCCTTTCAGAGATGCAGCCGAAACTGTTATAGATGCTCCCGTAGGTGCAGTTACGTTGAAGCTAATCGTACCAACGTCACTTAAACTGAATACAAGACTATGCGTGTCACCTGATATAAAGTAGTCGTACACAGTGCTCCCAACAAGATTAGCGCCTGTACAGTTGGGTTTGTAGCATAGCTTACTTCTAGACTGTAGGGCGTGAGTAAAGGTGCATCTTGTGCGTCAGATACCTTTATTAAATACGCTTGCGCAGAGGTATCTGAAACATCAAACGCCACATTTATATTAACTTCGGCTTGCCTCCTCTACTACCGCCTGCGTACTTGAGTTAATGACCTCAACACTAAGGCCACTCATACTTGCCCCTACCCCAGCGGCACTTACCGCCACGACACTGTTTGCAGGTATAGTAATTTGATATGTATTTACCTGATTCTTAGAGACAAGATAGTCATAGTAAGTCTCACCCGCTAACATGCTGGACACATTTCCTTGAACGCCGTTAGTAGCAACCACAGGGGTTTCGTTAACTGCTATGCTGTAAACGCCAGATTGCTGACCAGAAGACCCATTCACAATAACCGTGTAGGTTGAATTCTCAGATTGGAACCATGAAAGATTAAGAGGAGAATTCTGCAAAGAAAAAGTACCTGAAGAGACAGTCATCCCGTTACTCTCAACACTTACAGTTGGCGAAATACTTCCAAACACTTCGCTGAAAGTCAAACTAAGCTCTCCTGGAGCTAAAGCAGTAAAGGTATAGTATGTTTGGCTTTGTATATCGCTGATATAGCCAAGTACGTTTTGACCAAGACTTATATTAGCGGCAGCATTCGACGAATTAGCAAATATAGCGTTGGATGAATCTTCATAAAGCGACTGAGCCATGTCAATGCGTCCAAGGGACAGCGACACAACTCGTGAGGCTAAAGCATCACTAGTGCTGTAATTTAGACCAACATAGTAAGTGCCAGCGTTTAGAAGATCTCCCGCTATGCTTGAACTGGGAGGTACAAGCACGTTACCAGAACCATCCAAGATAGAAATTTGTGCATCTGTTGGACCACATACTATCTGGAAATAAACCTGCGCCGGTACAACCAAACTAAAGCTAAAGTAAGCAGCACACTGCCCTGAGCTGCACCCACCTGTGGACAGCTGAACATTATATAGATATAGCTGCCGAACATCTTTTGTACCTATAACAACAGGGATGGCATTACTTGTACAGGTACTCCCCAAGATGGTTGATGAACTTGGAGAAAACATATCACTTAAGATAAATGGAGTAAGCTCATTGCTGAACGCATCCTCAACCCTCACATAGTATGTACCTGCCCCTATGTCAGCACGTACACTTAGCTCACCTTTTTGACTTGTGTTGGCCCAGTAATTGCTATTGCTTGTTACCTGACCACCAGAGCTATTCTCTAGCTCTATTTCCCCATACCCATTCGTAGAAAAATTAGACTGATCTACACTTACTGTAAGTAAACCAGACGATGGAACATTAATCTTGTAATAGTAGGATTGTACAGAAGGATTCAAATATCCTTCAACTGACCCATCTAAGCTAACTACCTCAGCACTGCTATAAGTTGTATTATTCTGCTGCGGAATCCAAGTCTGACTAACAGTTAACCTATAGTTTTCGTTTTGCAAGCTCTGGTTGTTGCTAACCTCTATAACGTAATTACCAGGAGATAATGCACTTGTTGAAACAGACAATCCAGTACCAGAAAACACCTGGCTAAGACCAGTATTTGTCTGACTGAATATTGATATCTGTGGCACCCAACCTGGAGTTGTGGTATTAGCAATGTTGATAGATATAATGCTTTCATACTGGACAATAAGACCAAAATAATTAGACCCATTGGCAGAAGCGCTTGCTTCAACGGCAATGCCGGAAGTTACAGGAGTTGGATTGCTCAAGCTATTCGGATACTCAATATTAGAACTTCCATTAGGATGCAAAGTAATAGTCCGTAAGTTATCCACGCTGCCAGAAGAAACTTCTGCTGAATTACCCTCGCGACCTCCAAGTGGGACACTCAGACTAAAGGTGCCTTTTTGATCAGTAAGGGCAGACTCTCCGTTTACCTGAGAAAAGCTGCCATCAGAATTTAGTAAAATCTCCTGCACAGTAGCTCCGCTAATCGGCAAGTTCGAATTAGCGTCAATGATAGCACCTGCTACACTACCCGAAACCCCACTTTGAGGACTAAGCTCAATCTTTCCTATGTTTGTATCTTCGCCCGAAATGACACTTATATTGGTGGAATAGTTTGCCCATCCAGGGCCAGTTACACTTAGCTGATATGTGCCGGGCACAAGATTAGTTATGTTAAAGCTACCATCATACTGGGTGAAGTATGAAAAATGATAAGGTATGTTCTCCGCATTATCCACCGACGTTAACTGTACTGACGCTCCCGTAATTGGTACTCCATTCTGATCAACAACTATTCCGGTGGCGCCACCCGGTGCTTCTGTATCTATCGTTATGTCAACCGCACTGCCATTAAAGTCAATTGACTTTGTAACAGCTTGGTAACCCAGCTTTGTTACGGAAATAATATGTTGTCCTGCGGTTTGATAACCAAACGAGAAATTACCTCCAGCATCTGAGTACGTAGCTGCTTGGCCTTCGTCAAGTACTACTCTGGCTCCACGAACCGGCTGACCACTTGCATCTTCAACAACTCCACTTAACAGCGCACTCTGTCCAACGTTCACCACAGAAACGTCCAGGCTTCCGCCTGCTAAGGCGACTGATCCGGAATTTTGAATCGTGCCACTTATGACTGGCGCTACACCTTCATTGAGCACGTGCTGACTGGATGAGGCATTAATAGTGGCTTGGATACCAGTAACTTGCAATGTCTGTACAGTGCCTACTTGTTTTCCGCTAACTGTATCTAACGCAGTAACGGAAAGCCTATATGTACCTCTTAATATTCCGGATGGCAAGTTATAAGTCTCAGTAATTAACTGGCCCGTAGCAATGGTGCCTGGTATTGATTGCGAAAATACAACCCCTGAGGCGCTAGCTATCACGACTGACAAATTAAAGTTAGTAGCCCCACCACCTGCATTTGTAACCTCAACAGCAAGATTAGATCCAGCAGTAACTCTGGTAGGTAGTTGCCCTATTGAAAGTAGTGCCGGAAGAATGTTGAACTCCGTGGATCCAATCTGTGCACTTGAAGCTAAGACATTTACTGAGTAGTTGCCGCTTAACGCAGAAGACGAAATCTTACCAAGGTCAAAACTGATAGGACCAATGATAGATAGACCATTACCAGGAATCTGCACTGTTAGCTACTGGCTGATACCAAACTGTGGAGCACTTACTTGCACCGCCAGATTAGACTGCACAAAAGCTGAGTCTACAGCAAAAGAAATACTTCCGTTTATGTCTTGTCCTGCTGAATAACTGCTACTCGCTAACGATATTGAGGCGTTAATGTTATTTGGAATAGTCAATGTACTGTACTCGGTTTGACCATCAAATGCTAAAGCTTCTTTTAGCTGATAATTACCTACGGCTAGTGAACCCGGTATTGCAAGAGGCACCGAACCGCTATACGACGATCCAGCTGCTACGTCAAACGTTGCTTGACTAGTTGCCACCGTATTCCCATTGGGATCAACAAGCTGCATCTGAAGCGTGTCTGAATGTTGTGCAAATCGGCTTGGGTTAGCAACTGTAAATCCTATGTTGTTAGTAGCCCCTGGCTGTAGCTGGCTAAGAGGGGGATTAGTGAGTTGTGCTTCAGGTAATGTCCCAAGCAGGCTTAAAGATCCCTGACCGATAATGTTGCCGTTTGAATCGACAACTTAGGCTGTAACAAGATAAAAACTTGATTGACCAGATGGAATGGTGAAGCTAAATGGAATTACTAAGCTATTAGCAGTTCCAAAACTCTCATTAGTAAATGTATTGCTTGCTATCTGCGCATTTTGGTCGGTTGTAGCAGTAACCTCAACAGTAAATGGATAGTTAGCGTTTGCAAGATTCGTTAAGTTGATATTCGTGCTTATACTTTGACCAGGAGATACATAAGCGCTGTCCAGTCCAGTCGGTTCAATACCAACCTGGACTGGGGGGTAAACGTCCACCAACCTGGCCCAAACTCATCAAAGTACGTGTTACCTTGAGTATCTTTGACGATCAAGAATAACGACTCCGAAGTGTGCACCGTCTTTGTTATTAATAATGTATATGATGAATCCGCATTAACCGTAACAGTATTGGTGCTTGTGCTTGTAGACTGCTCATGTCCCAGGTATGACGTAACGTTAAGTCTGAATTAGCGGATACAGAAACACTTACAGCAGGCGTGGTTATCTGCTGCGAAGTGCTAGTAGATGCTGAAGGGAATTCAAAATACTCTACTTCTGGAATCCACTGTATCGTTTTACCATTACTATCCACAAGAAGAGCATCAACTCTCCAAAGTCCTCTTGGCGAGAAGTTAGTCGGCCACTGACTTTGTGCTGGCAAACTTATATTGGCCGAAATACTTCTTTCGCTGCCTGCTGGTACGCTCTCATTCACTGGCAAGATTGATGGAAATGGCGAGGGCGGCTGTGAGCCTTCGGGATCAACAAACACAAGTTCAATATTTGCCGCATCCCTACCGCTTGAATTAGCTACAGTAAACGAAAGTGGTACATTGAACCCAGAAGACGTTGGCGTCGCCATATTCACGTTATTAAAGTTCTCAAGGGCGCTGTTAATCATGTCTTGCACAAACGCCTGCTCATCACTGCTAAGCCCGCCATTCGCAGCCTGCCAATCAGGGTAAGCAGTTGTTACTAGTACATAACCCTTACCATACGGATAAAGAACAGACGTTGCCGAGCTGTCAGACGCATTTAGACTTAACACCTTAGCCCCAGTTGGCCAAGATGTAATACTCCCATCTGTTGGAATGCTAAGCGGACCAGTTTGTACAAGATCCGCAAACCCTGTTCCTTTTACAGCGCCAGCAGAAAAAATCGCTGATCCATTAGACCAAGAGGAGCTTTCAGCCCATCCGATACCAGTTGGATTGCCGGGCAAAACAGAAAAATCACTGCCATTTTGTTGATCAAACACTATAAGAATGCCGCCGTTTTGCACATAATACTTAAGATTGGTTATAAAGTTCGAACTGTTAGATAATCCCGCGGCACTCCCGCTTGGCATGACTAAAATTTTGCTCTGCTGAAGAAGTGAATTGGGATCAAATCCCGTCGGATCAACAAGAACTGAGGAATACCCAAGTCCAGTGAGCATAGACCTTGCTTCATTTGAAAATCCAGAAGCCAATACCGCCACATCGGCACTCGAAACATATTCGCCTGCTACATCCCCAAACTGGTCAATTAGTTGTAGAAAAGAGTTGTCATAGATAGCGGTATGACTCTGAATTTCTGGCCAATATTGGCTTGCTTCAAAAGAAAGGGCATTTGTAATATCGCCATTTACTACGTAGTTGATGAATGCAGAGCTAGCGCTCGATTTGTCCTGTAAACTAGTGCAAAGCACCTGATGGCCAGTAGGGCCAACTGTAAAGAGTGCACCGCTAGGTTTACCAAGTGGATTTACTTCCGCCAATCCGGCATACGCCAAAACTCTTTACGCACATGATAGCGCCAATAACCCTTCTGCGGAAGATACATCAAGTGTATCATCAGGATGTCCCTCCCCCGGAAAGCTGGAGAGTAACTTTATTACATCTGGTGTGAGCTGGCTGCATACACTTGATCCACCTATGCTGAAAAGTCGCGTAATAAAATTCCCAGATGTATCACAATTTGGAAGCAAATTGTTTATCGTGTTATCGTAATTTGTAAGTTTGTTCAAATAGTTTGTATATGCAGTTAAGCAATCAAAACTGCCAGGTGAAGCTGCACAAACTTGCTTGTAGTTGTAATATGACTGCACAACACTTGCGTGAAATCTCTGCAAATTGTTTACAAGATTTGTTGATGATTCTTGCTCATTTAGCTGAGCATCACGCATTAGCTGCATATTATCAGCTGCCTTAGAAACTGTGTACTGCATACCACCCACCAAGAACTGTACATAAGGTTGGTAGGAAGCATGAGGTTACCTACAGTTCCTAGAAAATCACCAACTGCATCAGTTGTCTGCCCCGTTGCGGCATCGTATGAAACTCCTGTTAAGCTACCAGTAGACGACACATACACTACTGTGTCTAACGTGCCACCCACAACCGTCATGGCAGTACCAAAATTATCTAATGCATCGCCAAACAAATCATATGACTCCGCAAGTTGCGCCTCATGTTCTGCTAAATTGGATGCAGCAGTAACCCCGTTAGATGCCTGATCCACCCACTGGCTAATCTGCTCATTTATATCGGGATAATATGGATTCACTATATCGCCTGACATCGAGGACCAAATATCGTACCTTTGAGAAAACTGCTCTGCAATTTGAATGTAGCCCTCTGATGCTGCATTGTGCGATTCAGATAGATAATCTGCAGCAACTCCACTATAGGCTCAAGCCACCAGGAAACATTTTGCTCATAGCTATCAATGCCCTGCTGGCCTGCCTGCACGTATGCATTACCATATGATTCATCAGACTGGTGACCTCCAGAACTCGTGATTTCACCAACACTCCCTGTAACGGGGTCTCCAACTAATATATGTGGATTTGGACCATTATTTATGGAAACCGCAGCATTGTACCCTTTATTTACTACGTTGATAACTTGGCTCTGCATAGAAGAGCTCAATGATGTGTTGGAAAGATCTTGCTCATTTGCGCTCGTTATCTCATCAACCGTACCACATGACAATACATATCCCCCTGTACTGTCTGCAAGTGAATCAACACCATTTGTTACAGACTGAAGCTTTAGGTTCAAAGAAGCAGATAAAGGTCCTCCTTCGTTTACTAACAACTGCGTTCCAATATCCCAACTTAGCGTCGCTTCAGTATTCTGAGATTCTGCAAATGTGTTGACGGCACTTCTTATCACGTTGTACCTTATAGATCCCATGTACCAGCCATAATTATCTTGATTAATAATTGTCCCAACTGAAACTACACTCGGAAAAACATAAGCTTTGGCACCAACAATCGCTTCAGCCATGGGGATGTGGTCATATGTAAGGAATAAAATATAGAATCCATCTGCGTACGCTGGCATAATGCGCAAATTCACAGTAGACAAGTCAAGAGCATTCTGCGCCATCATAAACGTCTGAACCATGTCTGCTTCTGCAAGATACTGAACATCCCTAGGCGCTGGACGCCCAGTTGTTGTCGCATAAATCCTATCTTCCCCGGCTTTCACATAGTCAACCCTTGTCTCAATTGGTGCACCATTTCCAAGCCCAGCAATATTACTTGACCCATGTGAAAGTACCCCAGGTGTATAAAACGTTAGCGTTACATCACTTTCAGTACCTAAAGAAATTGGATTACCTATGGCAACAGCACCATACCGCAGATAAAGTATCGGTACAACATTGATGGTAGGCATGGTGAGCAAACCATAGTTATTGGCATCAAATGAAAACTTGGCAACAGTTGTAGCCATGTCATTGGCTGTAGCAGGATACCACAAAACGCTAAGTGGGCTTCCCGCAAGCTGCCATGTAGGAAGTGTATAGCTTATACCATCAACTTGTATATTTATCGAATACTCAAGTACACTTGGAACACTTGAAAACTCCTCATTTACATTCACCACTTGGCAAGGCAGCTGCGGCGGAAATGTACAAATCTCACACATACCAACTATTGCAGTCTCCGGAAGTCCGGCATTCGGCGTACTAGTAATTACATTAAAAATCTTTTGCTGAAGATTATCATAAAACGAAGGTAGCTGCGACACAGGCGTCGACGCCAAATCCGCTGCAAGTTGACTAGGTGCTATCCCAAGAGCCTCAAAAAAGTTAATTCCTGGCTTTGTAGACGTTTGCTTAAACGATGGATCAACAGCAACCCACCTCCTAGTGTATGCTTCCACCCAACAATGCTGCACCAACAAATCCCCGTTTGCTTGCATGGCAACAGGAACACCAAGCCCCTGAAGGATTGTATAAGCATCTGTACCAGATGACACACTCAGCCAACTGGCTGCCTGCTGCGGCGTTATCTCAATTACGCCACCAACAAATCTAGCTGGTATACCTGACAGCCCGTACATGTCCACCAGCAGAGCTGCTTGATCAAGATCATTTCCTGCTGTCTGCCAAAGTGTCTCTCCGGCTCCATTCATTAACCCATAGTAATGTACATACTTAACCGTATCGTAGACATATTTAAATAGCGATTGAGCTATTTGAAGCGGTGTACTTATCGCTACTAGTGCTGGCCTAACACCAGCAAGCTCTAGAAACCCACCGCCTTTGAACAAGTCAACCAAAAACTGTAAGTCAGAGTTATGGACGGGATCATTAAATGGCTGAAGGTCAGCGCCTGTTGGGGACGGCTGATTACCTTGCAGATAAGCGGGTACAATGCTATCAGTTGTATCTGGAAGTGATGGAGAAAATGGAACAGGATGCTCGAAAAATACTGGGTTATTGGCAACCTGGTCTGCAGCTTTGATGTTGCTTCCAATAGCGTTGCCGGTGAGACCATGCGTTACTAACCCCCTTTCTTGGCAACAGTACAGTTGCAAGAAAGACCCAAGGGCCTGCCAGATCCAACAAAACTAAAACTTTGTTTTCCACTAGACACATAAGCGCTTACAGCCCCTTGTTGCGTTTGTGATAAGCTGCTACCAACTGGAAGCGAAGCTTGGGGTCTTTGACCGCTTAAGGGCAAAGAGCTACCGCCCGCGGGATAAACAGGATTACTCGATAGCTGACTTGTAGAAGCGCTCCCTAATGAAGATTGAGAAATAATACCCTGGCTATAACCTGTTGCAGCCAGCCCGCCTGGACCTAATATAGCGCCTATCGCCCAACAGCATAGGGCAAGACTTACACTCCATCTCCTATGCCGCACAAATCGCTTTCCCTCAAGAGCTTTCTACTCATTTGCGCTTAAAAATAACTTTATAAGGTTTTAGTAAAAATATTATCTTACTGTCAATATTAAAAACGGACTTTTCTTTGGTTAATTTCGAACATACCTGATAAAAAACGTATTACTATGGGCTACCAATAGCCCCTAGCAATTTAATTACTTACCTAGTGCCCGTTGTCCCTGTCAAGCGTCACCTTTAAACACTGCTACACTAGTCCAAGGCATTACCCACACTCGTATTCTCGACTGCGCATAACATATTGACAAACAAATTTAATGCTAGTAGCAGTACAATAACGCACCATATAGTCGGTAGAATACAGGGTAGTTCGGCAAAAGCTCAGTCCAACTAGCTACAAGCACAAACACTACATGCAGGTGCACGATGCTGATTTGATTTGCCAATTGCTAGTAGATATTAGACTAGCCCATGTGGGATGTCTAGCCCTGACGAGTTTATGAGTTGCAGCCTTCTGACACACATAATTTAATGATGGCTAAATAGACTTAGCACTGCTAGAGAATATTGACAGATAACCGTTAAACGTTATGCTTAACAATCCATTTATAAATTACTGCACGTTGTATGTCCAAGGCAATTGAGTGATACTATTAGCCTTAAAACCAGAAACCCCGTATAAAAAGCTGTATTTACGTGTTCCCTGAATTTGTACTTAAATGCACAAGGATAATAAGGACGAGACTGTATGAAAACGGCTTTTGTGTACACAAATAGCAAATTTTAAAATAAAGAACAACGCGGCGAATTAGACTATCCCACTCTGTCAATCTAAGCCAAAGGTTTTATACACAAAATAGCTAAATATAATACACTTTTAAGTCATTCGTTGGTCATCAACAGTTTCACGCAATTACGCGACGGCAAAATACTATTACTGTAGGGCAGTGTACCGGTTACCTGTTAATATGGCAGATACCGAATGCCAGTATCCATATACAGCGACTCAATCCAGCAACTATTCTATATGCTAAGGCCAATTATGAACCTGTGGTGACCAAGGACTAGCTAGACCTTAGAGAAACGTTCTTGCTAGTTTTTCAAATATAAGCTTTACAAAAACTCGTTCTCTCATAGTGTCAGGTGGAAAAAGCTTATACCTAACAGATCTTATTTTTTGCACAAGCCTCCAAGCCTTTCCACCTTGTATCAGTTCCAGTTGACCTACTGCGCTCTGTTTTTCCTGAAAGATTCTCTCAAGCTCTGCATTGGTTGCGTAAAGTTCTTGAAGCAAGGCATTTATTTTTTTATCTTTGCTTTCTACTACGGTCTCTAAATGTTGTACCCTCGATAAATATTGCTGTAGTTCCTGTTGAACAGCACCATACTTTAAATCACGTTCTTTTATCTCAGCGTTAAGCTTACCTACGTCCATCTCAAGAGCATTAATGGTCGCATCTCTAAATTCTATTTCTGTCTTAAGCTTGGCAACCCTTTCATTAAGTTGCTCAATTCTTTGTTGCAACTCTAATATTCTAGCCTTCTGCTCTTCTATCAAATTACTGAGCTCTGAGATTTGAGATGTCTTCGCTGCCAGCATCCTGTCACGCTCTGCAATATTTGTTTGTAATGCCATCGCTTGTTTTTTCAAAAAGCGTAACTCGTCAAAAAGTCCCACTTTCTTAATTGTGCTGTCAAGCTCATAAATGTGCGCTTGAAGCCGATCCACAGCTGTGGTATCTAATGCTGTACCAGCTGGCGGAAACAGGTCATACAACTCAGCGGCCCAGTCACTAATTGGAGGTTCCGCCTTTATTGAAAGCTGCTCGGCTTGGTAGTGCCTCATGTGATGTGATACAAACTCTTCTGCTAACGCCAGGTCCTTGTCATACAAGAATTCTGACAGTCCAACCGCTTCAAACCCCTGCTCTAGTATTGTCCGAGGTGAACGAACAAACTCGTCATACTTAATAAAAAATCTAGGTATACGTCTTGTATTAGTTTCGATTATCAAATTGGTCCTAACCCATAACAGCGCTGCACGAGTAGGGTCAATGCCACGTGCGGCACCTTGACCATAATGGAGCGAAGCAATAACTTCTGAAGGATGCCGTAATATATAAAAAACCTTGAGTCTAAAGCCTCGCTCTTCTATTATTGGTAACCATATAGGAGTAAACGGCGCCATTTTAATAAGATGTACACCGGGCCCCGTGAAATCCCTTGATAGGATCTCAATAATCTTACTTCTTGCTTTTTCCGCTTCTGGACTGACAAACCACCCATCTGGGTATGGGTCAGGAGACGGCCAGGGAATGCCAAGATCCGCCAATAATTCATTATCCACGTCAACAACATCACGATTTTCAAAGTACCCCTTAGGGTTCATGGGTGAGGGCGGAACTATATTGGTGCCAAGATTTGCCCCTAAAAGATAGATAGCACCTGCGAGCGAAGATGTACCACTTCGCGGCATGCCCAGGACCAACAGCATATGTCTGTCTGTCATGTTATGTTTCAGTACCTCCATTTAGACCCTGCGATAAAATCTCAGTTAGTTCATCAAGAACTGGTTCCTTTGTGCCTAGCAAAACGCATAAAAGAGCTTGCCACGCTTTTGGTAATAAATTCAAGTACTTAGTTATTTCGGCCCCATTTGAGATTGCCGCCTTTCCTACATTAGACCCTTTTAAGCAATCATCAAGAAATACATCCTTAACAACAAAAAAGTGCTCAGACCCTGCATATGCAAGCGCCCTTTTTACATAATTTGCCCATACATAAAGAGCATGCCTGATGCCAAGTGCTTTCTTCTCATATAACTCAATAACGGCGCGCCATGGATCTGACAACACAAAATAATAAAATACTGCGCTATCCGAAATACCAAATCTACGCATAGAGAGCGCCCATCGATCAAGGCACTCTGTAACAGATGGCTCCCATATCACAACAGGGATGTTCTCCTCAGATTTAAATGGTGGATGTTCCGGTTCGAAATGTGCTAGCACCTTGGCTAATGCTGTAGCCCATTCATCTTCTACATTTGCGTTATCTAAATATGTGTACGCATTAAGATAGTGAATGTTTAACACATGCAGTTCCGTGTTCAACTCACTATAGGTGTCAATTATGCTGTCACAATACGTAGTAAGTTCAGGTATTGCACTTATTGCCTGCCTATTTACGGATTCCAAAGGACTGCCAATTAAAACGTAATAAACTCGATTTATTATAAGGTTAATGTCCATATTGCTCAAGCTTCCGCGCAAAAAGTCTACCATCAACAGAGTTTGAAAGAAGATAAAAAAGGACATCTGACGTAGGAACCCTATATTTAGCAATTACATCCGGGTTGAAAACTACTCTCCAACCCCTGCGGCTAGCTACGTTACAAAGGTCAAAAAGGCTATAACTTGGCGATCTGAACAAATCTGCGTCTAAACCCCCAAGTTGCTTCACGAGAGGTACGTTTAACACTGCAAAATCGGGAGCTATCATAGCACAGTTCCTAGTACGAATGGCAGCCATTTCATTAGCAACTGAATTAGGCTCTCGTCCCTGCATAGAAAAGGCAACATAGGGATATTCATGATGCAGCTCTACCCCACATGAAAAAATGTCGCCAGCCCTGGTAATTAGCTTACCTGTTGCGGCCACAATCTCGTTAGACGAAGAACCCGGCCACATCACTAGACCATCAAGCCATCGCTTAGATACAGGTACGACCTGGTCGCTTATTAGTAGTGCAAAGGACTTGTCAGTGTGATTTAGTACTGCGCCCAACACTTTTGCTGTGGCATATTCAGAGTCTTTGCTCCGGATCACATGGATATTAGTTCTGTCTACACCTTGCTCCTGTATGGCTCTAACAATCCCGTCAAGATGATCCTCGTCACTTCGATTAAAAACAATTGCCATAATTTGCGAACGGTCAAATTGGGCAGTAGGTTCAAACGAAAAGAATCCTTGATTTAATCGCTTTGCTAACTCAGACCAGTAGGCTCGAATTTTCATATTATTTCGTATGAGGTATCTATTTAGTGCACTTAGACTGGCCTCTATGATGATACTTTTATCCTGCCTGACACTACTTGACGTTATTGTTAGGCGCCAATGATACAGACACTCTTTGAGATGAACAACCCGCGGATTTCTTTCTATAACCTTATAAACAAGGTCATTATCCGGGCATTCGTTACTCTCGATTGAAAATCCGCCAACTTGCCGTATTAGCTCACTTTTTATAACCAATAGGTGATTTAGATACATCCAGGCGAGAACTGACTCTTTGCCGAAATCAGGTTTACGAAACGGCGCTGTAACATGACAGCCTTCGGTGATCTTATCCTCGTCAGTATAGCACATATCAATTGAGAATCCAGATGATTGTAGCAAGTCATAAACACTCTCAAGAGCTTTTGGGTGCAACACATCATCATGATCAAGAAGGCAACAGTACATTCCAGTCGCCATATCAAGCGCAGCATTGCTTGCATAAGCAATACCATGATTGAAGCTAAGCCGTCTAAACTTTATCTTCCCTGGCAGCTTAGAAGCGTAGTCTTGTAGAACATGCGCAATATAGCTGTAGGTTGATCCATCGTCAACAACACAAAGCTCCCAATCGCTGAACGTTTGATCAATCACTGAATCCAACGCATCCAGTAAAAAGTCTAGCCGCGTGTTGTAAACAGGCATAAGTATGCTAAACGTTGGCATGTTCCTTAGGCTGCCTCGAAGCTGTAGACTTGGATAGTACCATCTTTTCCCATAAGTTTTCGAACTCTTTTATACGTGTCTTAGCATCCAAATGACTTGAGAAATAACTAGACCCAAGTTCTGCTATATAATCTCTTGCACTTTTGTCGGTAATCAACTTTGCAAGCAAGTTATAATAATCGTCTAGCCTACTTTCATAGTTAAAGATTGGGTAGCCGCTTATATCATCACCGTAAGTACATCCCATTGTAGCTACTCCAAAAGACGGCATTGTGACAAAAGGCAGTCCCGCGGCCAATGCGTTTACGAACGACTGTCCACCCGGAAGTGGAAACGAATTCATATATATGTCCAGCAGAAGCAATAAATTAGCTTCAAGCTGACCTACATTGCCCAAGTAAATCACCCTTCCGGGGAATCGATGCATGATGCCGTGGATTATGAGTCTCTCTTGGAGGTCTCCTGATCCGGCCGTCAGATATTTTACGTTGGGAAAGGCCTCAAGCGTTCTCACCAGAACCGAAATAAACTCATTGCTACAAATTTTCTTTAGACGACCGAATGTGCCAAGAAGTACATCGTCTTTGGAAACGCCTAAAGATTCCCTTGTCAAAACGGGAGCACTTTTCGCTATCTCTAGCCTAGCTTTCATATCGGAGGGTTCGCCTTTAATTAGCACTGAAGCCTTTTTGTCCTTATGTTTTTTTAGCTGCCCTTCTTCGGAGGCTATTACGGCATCGAAAACATCCATAAGGCCTGTGTCACGCATCAAATCGTAATGAACCTGAACTTTTGCTACGTTTAGGCTTACAATGTACCGTGACACGACATCAAGTACACTCCCAAACAATACGAGCAAGTCACAGTTCCTCGATAGTATAACGTTAGCAAGCGTTCTAGCGCGCTCTATGTAGCTTGACGACTCAGCATTTATATATTCGATACCTAAATCTTTTAGCTCCTTAATCGCACGGTTGGGATAAACATTTCTTGTGTCTGGGCTTGCTGTATCTACAACAAATACGTCGAACTTTGCCTTGTTCACATAACGGCAGAATGTCAAAAGGACAGCAGTTGGCCCATCATTAGGCAAGACACCGTCTTTTACAAATACGGTTCGTATTTTATTTCCAACATGTTCGCCCGTCTTGCGATCCAACATGGAATAGAATCTATTAGCATCTCGCAAGGCAAGAGACTTTATTACATTGTTTATTTGTTCATCCGCTATACCGTTTAGATCGTTGCCTCCTGATCCTTGAAAATACTCCCATGCTCTCCAAATAAATATATGCGAATACCTAAGCACATCTTCAGGCTGATTATTCTTGAATGCTCTAATTGCATTTTGCTTTACCTGGGCCATCTCTCTAGCTAAGGCTTTCAATTGTTCACCGGACCTAGTCTCTGCAGATGTTTGCAAGTGCCCAATGGCTTTGGTATCTTGCCGGTTACCGTTGGAGCCAACTGCACGTGGGAGCTCCTTTGAAAACTTTTGGACACTAATCACATCATATATTGAGTTTGCAATATTTACACTTTCCTTGAATGGCTCTACAAGCCTCTCTGATAATGCTCTTATCAAGAAACGGTCACCAGCACTTGACATAACAGCATATAGGTTCTTAGTTGCCGAAGGGATTTCTGGATTTTCATAAATGGCTTCGAAAGTTGTGGCACTGTGGCGAAGATCTTCTCGTACAGAATTTCTTATCTCTATGAGCCTGTCCGATGTCAAAGACTCGTTCAAAAAGGTGGCTATTCTTTCTGTTCCTCTATACACATCTTCAAAAAATGCTTCATATTCGACGATAAGCCGCTTTTTGCCACGCGTATAACGTATGGCGCACTGATTATAGATATTCCACAAGTCGAGGCTCTTTTGAAGGCCAAACTGATTTCGTTTCTCAAGCGATTTTGCAACGTCGAGTGGATTCCTAATGCATATTATGTAATATACATCTTCGTCATGATAGAACTCATTTAGAAGATCCTGCCAAAACGGCAACGTTACTGTTGTTCGTGGATCTTTCCACGCCCATCGGTCATAGGCCGAAAACTTATTGATAAGCTGCCTCGCTTTAAGTCTGTAGGATGCGATTCGTGGATCGTACAATGCATCCTCCCAATTTACCGTTATCCTGTCCCAGTCATCTCCAAATGTCATCATTATATGTTCGTTTATATTCATAAATTGTTTGTTTTCCCAAAAGCCGGCTTCATTGTCAAAATCAGCCTCAAGAAGATCTTTTTCATCACCAAGTACATAACCTATTAGATTCACTATCCTAGCAATCATGGAAGTCCCGCTTCTATGCATTCCTATGACTACTGCAACTTTACTCATTTCAGTTAACCTAACAGTGAACCTACTTCACACATGCATTAATGTAACTGTGCACATTCACATCGTTACCTTAGCAGCTCCAAACATTTGTGGCAACTAACAAGATCCGAATTTAATATGAATTTTCATCTACTGCGGTATTTTGCCTTAGGACTATATTGACAAATCCGCTCTACAACATACTCAACATCTGAGGGTTCCATAGTTGGAAAAAGAGGTAAGGATAGCAGTCTGTTCCCCGCATCGCTTGCTACGGGTAGGTTCAAATCCCCCAATACCTTTCTGAAATAGGGATGCATGTGAACCGGAATAAAATGAACACCAACTCCCACACCAGATGCTTGCAGGTAATTCAAAATGTCATCTCGATCCAAAGCATTATTTACCATGACAGGGTAAAGATGGTAAGACTGAACGTTTATAGAATCATCAACAGTTAGAATCGGGGCCACAATATCCTGCTCGGCTAAAAGCTCATTATAATAGCTAACCATTTCTTTTCTTTTTAGTCGCCACTCGTCCAGGTGTTTCATTTGCCACATGCCTATTGATGCTTGTATATCCGTCATATTGTACTTAAATCCCATCTCAATGCACTGATAATGTTTATATCCGCCAAGCTCGTATCTGCGCCAAGCATCAAGGCTAAGTCCATGAAGCCTAAGCACTCCTATCTTTTCTGCAAGTTCGTCATTATTGGTTGTAACCATGCCACCTTCTGCAGTAGTCATATTTTTTGTTGCATAAAAGCTAAATGCGGTAGCATCGCTAAGGGTACCAATCTTTTGACCTCTGTATGACGCCTCAATTGCATGTGCAGCATCTTCAACCACATAAATGCCTCTGCTTTGGGCGGCATCCAAAATCGGACCCATTTCAACAGGCTGGCCGTAAAGATGTACCGGTAGAATAGCTTTAGTTCGTTGTGTTATTCTTGACAATACCATATCTACGTCGAGGTTTAAAGTCTGTGGATCAACATCAACTAGTACCGGTTTGGCTCCAACGTACAATATTGCATTGACTGTGGAACAAAATGTCATTGTTGAGGTTATAACTTCGTCACCGCTTCCTATACCCAGCGCAAGTAGAGAAAGATGTAGCGCTGCCGTACATGAACTTACTGCTATGGCATGCTTACTGCCTATATACTGTGCAAATTGCTGCTCGAACCGCTGGCATTTTGGCCCATAGCCAATCCAGCCACTTTTTAATGTGTCCACCACCTCGGCTATCTCTTCTTGGCCTATGGTTGGCTTAAAAAAAGGTACGCTGTTAGAACTTATATTCATGTATCCTCCTTAACGAATCAGATACCAAAATTTTACACTAGCCCCTACCAAAACGCAAATTCCACACTGCCACATATGTGCTGGATACTATCTATGGCAATCTTTGTGCAATGCGTAGACCTAGCTTATGTACCACGCTTTAACCTACCCTTGTCAATTTTTCACGCAGTTTATGAGTGAACTCAACTAACCCACCCTTTAACAGAACTTCTATAGCATCCGGCACTTCTCGAAGGTATGCTTCTGGATGCTTTACTAGCGAAGAAAGAGCTGCTAATGCCATATTTCTTTTTCTCAATATTTTTATTTCCTTTGTAGCACTCTGCTTGAGTGACCCCTTGCGCCTTTCTTCAATCTTAGCCTCCACGTAGGGTCGAATAGTGTGGAGCCTTTCCACCATAAGACGCCCTATGAACTCTTCATTATGATACTTCATTATATAATTCTTAGCTGCTTGGCCTATTTCGATACCCAAACGACGATTCTCATACAGCTGCCTCATTATACTCGCGGCATGATCTATATCTGGCTCTGCCCAAAGAGTTCCTTCTTTGTACGGCCATGACGCAAGTTCGTAGCGACGCAACTGGTACTTAACCGGAAAAGAATTATTTACATTCATAAACTCCATATTTCCGCTCCAGCCTGTGGCTATTACCGGCTTACCTAAAAGCATTGCTTCTGCTAACGTCAAGCCAAACCCTTCAGCTCGATGTAGCGATACGTACGCATCACATGAAGCCATTAGGCTATAGCTAGCATCACGCTCAAGCGTCCCATCAAGAAAAGTGATATTAGCACCCTCAGCGGCAGACTTAAGTTCCTGATAAGCTTTTGGATGCTCACTAAAGTGCATACTTTTAAGCACTAACCGAGCTGGCTCACTTGGATCAAAAGCTTTTTTAAATGCCAAAATAGCGCCAAGCGGATTTTTCCGACCTACACCGCTATAGACATCAAACGTGTATAGAAATATATACTCATCATCACGTAACCCAAACTGCTGTCGATTAGGACGCACATTGTCTGGCACTTCTACAACATGCGGTATTACAACTACAGGGCATGGTGCATACCTCCCTATTGCTCTTGCCATAAAGTCAGTCGCAACCCAAACTTCGTCTATGTATTTGAAGGCTTCGTGAAGCTCTTGAGGAAACTCTAGCGTCTCCCAAGCCCAATATCCTATGTTGAATCTAGAAAAGAAGATATCTCTTTTATATCCCAAGGACGACAACAATATATAGTCCGGATTAACATGAAGTATGCTTATATCATGTACTAATCCCTCAACTATACCTTTGGCATTTTCTTCAAGACTTGTGTCTTGTGCTCGTGAACTCGCCACTTCAGATACGTCCACTATGCTTATGGGGCACCCCTGCGACTTAAGAGCCCGTATATTGCCGCGAGCAGCCTCACCTAAGCCAACTTCAGATCTCAAAAGTCCTAGGTAGTTAACGCCAGGAAGCGAATAGTCAATTTCTTCCTGCCTGCCTATTGACCTAACAATTCCCAAGTAGTCTAAAAACCCAGGTTCAAGCCTTTCTGCAATTACCGCATAATTTACGACCCACTCTAGATAAGCTCTATAATGTGTCGATTCGACAAACGGAAACATCTGCGCAATCTCCGGCCGCCGTCTGTATAACGCTTTCAAATATCTAGGTAGCCTGCTCCCAGGCTCTCTTTCAGCAATCCAAGAAAGAAATCCGCCGTCAGACTTTAGTGGGCGGCCAAATCGTAAGCCATGCTCGTAAGCTTCCCTCAATAGCTGCTCGCAAATATTATCGAACCGAAGCCCATTGTCAAAGCGCACGTAATCATATACAACAGTCCCGACCGGCCAATCAAGTGCAACAGCGTCAAACTGCTCTTTGTACGATGCTATTAATGTATGCAGTGGCTCAGTACTGGTTATGTCTTCTAACTTCGGATCCTTTGCAAAAATATCAGCTCTTTTCGGATATAAGCCCCTAAAACAGATATGCCTTAGCTCGTCTTCCCCAGAATACAGATTTCTATGTTTTACGTTAAGCTGACGCTCGCCTATGTTCCAAAATCCAACCCCGTACCCGGTATGTTTCAGCACTGCGATATCGTTGTAGACGAGCGGCAGTGTGCTAAAAATACGCGCGATTGACTCCAGTCTTCTATCGGTGCTTCTCAAACTTGTTTTCCAAATCCTATTCCGGACATCATCAATGATCTTTTTCCCAGCCCTAGAAACACCAAATATGGTAAAGGTATACAGCCCATCAACCGCAGCTTGGTCGATCATGTCAAGCCCATTCTCAGACACCACATTTGGAATAAGGACCATTGGACTAGAAGCTAACAACTCTTCGAGTTCGATCAAACGCGAATAAATAAGGGAATCATATTCAAGCACAATGACTCTATCATAACCGTCATCTAGAAGCTTTACAGCCGCTGCAATTTTGCATATGTCTAACGCATACTGTCTATCGAGCTCTATGTTAACTTGCGCGCCAAGGTATGAGACGAACGCACCAAATTCTTGGTAACTAATTATGTCAGCTACATACTTCGGCGATATATGTTTGAATTGTGCTGGTACTTTTCCCTTATCTACATGCCATACACAAAAGTTAAACTCACTATAGAAATTTTCTAGTGATCGCCTTAAGAGCTCTACATGGTCGAGTTCGCTTAAGCGGCAAACTGTAACAAATGCCAGTCTCATTACCAGGAATCTATACCTCTAAAGCAGAAATACTCTTATTTAAGTGACGGCAGGCTGCATAGATTCAACAGCGTCTCTGTAAGCCTTTACTACTTCAACAGGATCTCCCACTACTTTAAACTGTCCTTGCTGCAACCAAGCGGCACGTGTACACAACTCACTCACTCGCGAAAGATCATGCGATACTAAAACTATTGTTGTGCCACGTTCACGAAGTTCATTTATACGCAACATACATTTTTGCTGAAATGCCTCATCCCCAGCGGTCAAGACTTCGTCTATTAATAAAATATCCGGAGATATATGCGCGACAACCGAAAATGCCAATCTAACGTACATACCAGACGAGTACGTTTTTACAGGATTGTATATAAAATCTCCCAGTCCTGAAAACTCAACAATGTCATTAAATTTCTCTTTTATATATGATTTTTTAAGCCCAACTAGAGCTCCGTATAGGTATATATTTTCTTCGCCCGTATATTCACCCTGAAAACCCGCGCCTAGCTCAAGCAAACCCTGAACACTTCCTCTTGTAATAACGTAGCCCTCGTCTGGGATAGCTGTACGCGCTATAAGTTTCAGCAACGTTGATTTTCCAGCGCCATTGGGTCCCACTATGCCAAAAAATTCACCTTTTTGTATCTGCAAGCTAACGTTCTTAAGTGCCCAGAGATCATCCCATTCTCCGCGCTTTCTTTTAAGTATAAATTCCTTAAGCGTTTGATGCCGCTGTCTGAAAATGCGATACTTCTTACTTACGTTGATCAGCTCAATCGCTGCGCTTTCCATGTCACAACTCTTCAGCAAAGTGGAGCTTTAATTTCCAAAATACATACAGTCCCAGCAGAAACACCACAGTGCTTAGTCCCACCGAGCCATATATCCAGTCAAGATGAGGCCAGGTATTTTCGGCCCAAATTGCCTGAAACATACCTATTATCCACGTCATTGGATTAATCTTAAACCACAGTTGCAGCAAGTGCCGGTGCACTTGGGAACGGGCGTAAACAATGGGCGTAAGGAAAAACCACATCATGACCAGTATTTGGACAAAATGCTCGATGTCTCTAAAGTACACATTTAAGCTTGCGATTAAAAGCACTATACCTCCAACAAATAGTCCGAGACACAAAGTCGCCAAGGGAAACACTATCAGGGAAACTCCAGGGTAAACACCTAATGCAATAACTATAATTACCAGCACAATTTGGCTCAAAAGAAAATTAATAACGTTTGCCGCTACATTAGCTAACGGTATTAGTTCAGAAGGGAAGTACACCTTTTTTATAATGTTGGAGTTGGACAACAAAAGTGTCGGAGCAGCACCTACAGACGCCGCCAGTACATTCCATGGTATAAGACCTGATAAAAGATAAACAACATAGCTTTTTATGCCTGGGATTGACGAAGTGTTGAATATACTAGAGAAGACAACCGCATATACCATCATAAACAGCAATGGATTTAGCAAAGACCACATGAATCCCAGTGCAGATCCTTTGTATTTTATTTTTAGCTCTTTTCGTGTCAGGAGAGTAAAAAGCTCCCAGTGAGCAAGCATCTCTCGGAAATTCAAGACTGGATCAATTTTTGCGGCATTCCGAGCTTCTACGACTTTCTGCGCCATACTCATTATTTATAAGCACCCTAACAAAACGCACACTACCTTACGCTTTTTAATCTAACATAACTTAGGCCTACAACTACCTTGTATACTGTCTGTTCCATACTGTCCAGCAGCACAATCGCTTACAAAAATTGCAGTTCTCACCAACTATTGAAGCTAACATACCGCCAGACCGTTAACATGTAGTAAAGATGCTACCGCACCATACCTAATTTTCAATAAATTTATCAACTGAATCCTTCTACGAATCGATCACCCGGCCCCTTAAATTAATAAGGAGACTCAGGACGTTATAGCAGTAGCTAAACGTATGCACAATTGCGTTCATTGCTAAATGCTTTGCCAAACGCACCAATATAGTTGAACCGAAAGAACAAGGGTACTACATTACATCATGCTTACTAAGCAAACCTTTTTAGAGAAAAGTACTAATTGCTCATTTAGAATGCAACTTTAATTGCAAGGAACCTTAGAAACTTCTTGTTATGGAGTGGATAGTAAACATTATGATCACAATGCTAGTTTAAATGAAATTAAAATGTGGTTCAGCTATTAAGGTTTTAAGACTATCACTATATCAGGCAAACTCATATTGGTTCATATTATTTCGAGCGCCTCTGGATGAAACACCGAATTCTCTTCTGTCATAATAAACCCATTTGCATCGACCATTTTCCCATTTTCAACCTTTACGATAAGGTACAAAAATTGAGGCCAAGCTCTTTGTCTATCAAACTCTGATGGAGCAGCCGGATGATCTGGATGCGAATGATAAAAACCCACAATTTCCCAACCATTGTCGCGGCACATCTTCTCAATCTTCAAATAGTCTTCAGGGTCAATTTCGTACCTATCTTGCCTAGTAGTAACCATGTTCCGCGTACGAAAGGCCTTATCTACTTCGTCAGCTTTTTCTGAGTTCGAACTAACGAGCATACCACAACACTCAAACGGATAAGTCTCCTCAGCATGTTGCTTTATGTGCTCAATTACCTCCTTATGAATTTTCATGTTTCTTTTCCTTTAAACGATACAATCCAGACGACAAGTATCTATCACCTGAATCCGGGAAGATCACAACAAATATCCCTCTTTCGCCCATCTCCAAAAGCCTCTTTACCGCCCAAAGAACCGCCCCAGATGAATGTCCACAAAGTATGCCTTCGCTTATTGCAAGGGTTCTTGCAAGTTCATAGCATTCTTCTGTTGGCGCACCAAGTATCATGTCAGCCTCTCTTTCGTTCCATATACCTGGTACGATAGAGGATGGCATGTGCTTTAGCCCCTCAAGCCCGTGCCAGGCGTCATCGGGCTGCACTGCAATGCACTTAATAGAGGAGTTAAATTCTTTAAGCGCCCTAGTCGTCCCGATAAAAGTACCGCTAGTGCCAATACCAGCAACAAAATGTGTCAATTTGCCCTCTGTCTGACGTATAATTTCGGGACCTGTAGTCCGGTAGTGTGCAAGAGGATTGTTTTCATTGTTATACTGATCAGGCATGTAGTACTTATCAGGGTTCTTTTCGACAATCTCATGGCATAACCGTATTGCTCCGTCAGAACCTTCAAACGGACTGCTGAAGATAATATTCGCACCGTATGCAGTAACAAGCTGTTTTCGTTCTTCGCTCACATTTCCCGGCATCACAAGCTCCACCTTGTAGCCTTTTGCAGCACCAATCATCGCATACGCAATACCCGTATTACCAGACGTCGAGTCTATTATCGTCTTGTCGTGGGTAAGAAGCCCTTCGCGTTCGGCAGCCTCTATCATTGCATATGCTGCTCTGTCTTTTATTGATCCTCCTGGATTAAACCACTCTGCCTTTGCAAAAACCCTAACTCCAGGAAAGGCATCTCTAAAAAGTTTTATCTCTATAAGCGGCGTATTACCAATTAGGTCCAATATTGATGACGATACTTTTGGCTCCAGTGATGAACTCTGCTCCTGTTTATCCATGCAACTTGATCCTTTCACAGCCTATGCCCCTTGCTCTTTGTAAGACTAGTTTATTACAAGTTATAACGCACTATGTCAGACTCCATCCGCTATAGCCCCGCTTTTACCATACTTATGCCTACTGCCATAAATGCAAGCCCAAGACCATAGCCTATTATGGTACGCTTTAAAACGCTTCCACCCTCCGGAGTAAGGATGTTCATTACCGCCTTACCAAGTAAAAGCCCACCCCCTACTATCGATATAGATGGTCTATGGGAATAGACACCGTAGGTTATGACACCTGCCATTAAAAAAGCTTCTATTAGCTGAATCGCCGTATAAATGTACAATATGCAATCTTCAAAATCGACAAAAAACCAGATACACTAACGTTTAACTTATATACCGAGCATAGGGGTTATTTAGCTTTGCTGCACCATTAAGAGTCCTCTCGATTTCAATTAACCTATTGTATTTTGCCACTCTTTCGGATCGTGATGGTGCTCCAATTTTGACTGCTCCAGCGCCCATAGCTACGGCAAGATCCGAAATGAAACTATCCTCCGTCTCCCCTGATCGATGAGAAACTATTACATTGTATCCTGCAGACCTTGATAAATCAATAGCATCAATCGTCTCAGACAAAGTTCCTATCTGGTTCACCTTAATAAGAACCGCATTTGCCACCTTCAATTGTATGCCCCGAGCAATCCTTTTCGGATTTGTAACAAATAAATCATCACCTACAAGATCAACACGCTTGCCAATTTCCGAGGTAAGGACTTTCCATGCTTCCCAGTCGTCTTCGGCAACACCGTCTTCAATGCTAACCACAGGGTATGAGTTTACCCAGGATTTATACCGATCAATAAGTTTGGAGGCATCTAGAGTAACTCCTTCTCCTTTTAAAACATATTTACCATCTTCAAAAAGCTCACTTGCTGCTGCGTCAATCCCAATTGCTAAATCATTGCCGGCTTTAAATCCAGCATTTTCTATGGCACTAATAATAAGCTCAATTGCTTCTTCAGCAGACTTCAGCTCTGGGGCGAACCCTCCTTCGTCTCCTTGCCCTGTGGAAAGACCCTTTTTCTTCAAAACACTTTTAAGCGAATGAAATACTTCTGCAATATAGCGCGTTGCTTCATTGAACGTGCTCGCACCGACAGGTATAACCATGAACTCCTGAAAGTCAAGGCTATTGTCGGCATGTACTCCCCCGTTTAATATGTTTGCCTGTGGCATGGGTATACTTGCTGCACATGCTCCTCCAATATATTGATATAGGTTTATACCCAAGTACTGGGCAGCTGCTCGACATACGGCAAGTGAGGTTCCAAGTATACTGTTTGCTCCAAGCCTATTTTTATTCTCCGTACCATCAAGGCGACACAAAGTTTGGTCTATCAACCGCTGATTCGTAGCTGGAAGTCCAACTATAGCATCCGCTATTTCTCCTTTAACATGGTTAACAGCCTTAAGGACACCCTTGCCGCTGTATCTTGTGCCATCACCATCACGAAGCTCTAGGGCCTCGTGAGATCCTGTGGAAGCACCTGAAGGTACTGCTGCTTCACCTTTTGAGCCATCCTCTAAATAGACAATCACCTTTAAAGTAGGATTACCCCTTGAATCAAGAATCTCAAAGGCATCTACTGACTCAATAAGTATCATATCTTCCATGCCGACTCCTTAAGATAATGAATTAAGCTCCTGCCTTATGACGCGTGCTACTGCTTCGGCAACTTCACTTGTTCCAACCGCCGTTGGATCATTGCGGTCTGCCTTAAGATCGTATGTTACATATTTACCTTCTTCAATTACCTTAGCAATAGCCCTTTCTAACAAATCCCCTTTTTCTCTCTCACCTATGTGCCTCAGCATCATGGCGCCAGAAAGCATAAGAGCCATAGGGTTTGCTTTGTTCAGCCCTGCATATTTTGGAGCTGAACCATGCGTTGCTTCAAACACAGCACACTCTTTGCCAACATTAGCTCCGGGTGCAAGGCCAAGGCCACCTATCAAGCCGGCGCCCAAATCTGAAACAATATCTCCATACAGATTAGGTAGTACCAACACATCATATTCCTGGGGTCGAAGAATAAGCTGCATGCACAAGTTATCAACAATGCGGTCCTCAAAAGTTATGTCTGGATATTCTTGAGCCACCTTTCTTGCCGTGGCTAGGAAAAGGCCATCCGAATATTTCATTATGTTTGCTTTATGCACCGCAGTAACTTTCTTTCTTCCATACTGGCGGCAATATTCAAAGGCAAACCTTACAACGCGTTCCGTGCCAAACTCAGAAATTGGCTTTATCGATATGCCACTATCCTCTCTGATGCGACGACCAGAGAGCTCTTCTATTTTACCTATGAGCTGCAGGCATTCAGTGGAGCCCTTTTCAAACTCTATACCGGCGTATAAGTCTTCGGTGTTTTCACGCACTATAACAAAATCGATGTTTTCGCGAACATTCTTAGCACCTTTATATGCCTTTATAGGCCTGACCAATGCGTAAAGGTCAAGCTCCAGCCTCAAAGCTACATTTACGCTTCGAAACCCTGTTCCAACAGGTGTCGTGATAGGACCCTTTAGCGCAACCTTATTTCTTTTAATTGACTCTAGGACATGATCGGGAAGTGGTGTATTATACTGTGCCATTACAGCTTCGCCAGCTTGTTGTACATCCCACTCTATGTCGACACCAGTTGCCTCAATAACCTTCACAGTCGCATCTGTAACTTCGGGGCCAATGCCATCGCCTGGAATTAAAGTAATGGTATACTTTGCCATTTGGTTTATCTCCTCACCCCACGAAAGAACTAAAAACAAGATGTTCTATATGCAAAACCTTCTCGCATAGCAAAGGTAGATATGATGACAGCCTAGAGCAAATAGAATCCACGACGTGGCAACTATACATTGTTGGTTTATGTTCTTAACAACCTTGACAAAACTAAGTTAAAGTATAGCAACAGCAATAACAAGCAGGCTAGAATACCCGAGTAAAGCTCCGAAACCTTTATAACTTAAGCTGCCAAATAGCTCTAGAAAAACTTTTATACTACAAGCTAATAATCAACAAAAAAACAATAACTATCTTTGGCTAGTCAGAATAATGCTGTCATTTAGGTGGTATCGGGCTTACACTAAAGTTGTGCCCGGTTTTTGAAGTAGTTTGCGTTTATAGCTATATACTCTTTCCACTCTTCGGGAACTTCATCCTCAGGATATATTGCATCAACTGGGCACGGATCAACACACGCACCGCAGTCAATGCACTCCTCTGGGTCTATGTAGTACATTTCGTCTTCATCCCGAGAGTGGATGCAGTCTACAGGGCAAACTTCAACGCAGGATCCGTCTTTTACGCCTATGCAAGGTTCGCAAATTACGTATGCCATCTCTTACCTCACTACGAACGCCAAGCTGTAATTCCTAACTTCTCGATTTCCATATTACCATATGAATGTTGTGGCATAATGTAGTGCAGTCATTATACACTCAAATGCTACAGCCATCTTTATACGTTGCAGCAAAACCAAATATATCCATCATTTGCATTAATCTTTTATTCAGTTTTGTTTAGATAAATAGCTTTACGTGAGTTTTTGCGGCTTGACCATTTAGGAGGATACGGGATGTACTTACGAAGACTCGGAATATGGACAGCGCAACTCGACTATCAGCCAGCGCATGTAGCAAGACAAGCAGCTCAGAAGATTGAGGAACTCGGATTCGGGGCAATCTGGTTTCCTGAAAGTACAAGGCGAGAAGCCTTTTCCAATGCAAGCCTTTTGCTCTGTGCAACACGCTCAATTGTTATAGCAACGGGTATAGCTATTGCGTTAGCACGAGATCCAGTAACGACAGCAGCAGCGCATCGGACCCTGACTGAAGCATATCCAGAACGGTTTTTGCTTGGCCTTGGAATAAGCCATCAGATAACGGCAAGGCTCCGCGGATACGACTACCCCCAAAACCCGGCAAAGGCAATGAGGGAGTACCTGTTAGCAATGGATAATGCACCTTACGACGCCGCAGCCCCAGTATCGGAACCAAAACGTGTAATTGCCGCATTGGGACCGAAAATGCTTGCAACCGCAAAAGAACTTGCCTGGGGTGCTCATACATACTTTGTCACGCCTGATCATACACACAAAGCTCGCGAAATCCTCGGCGAAGGAAAATTATTGGCTGTTGAACAAGCGGTTATACTTAATGACCAACCGAGTGTAGCAAGGGAAATTGCACGCCAGTATATGAAGCGTTATTTATCGCTACCAAACTATATAAACAATTTAATTAGGCTTGGATTTGATGAGTCAGATTTTGCAAACGGTGGAAGCGATAGGCTTGTAGATGCCATTGTATGTTGGGGAGGGTTAGAAACCATAAACTCACGCCTACAGGAGCATTTTGATGCTGGAGCAGACCATGTGTGTATACAAGCTCTTCCGACCAGCCCTAAGGACCTTCCGATAAGAGAGTGGGAAGAACTAGCTAGCCTTTTAAATTAGCTGGAGTTAATCCAACGCGCAAGACTTCATCTGTTAGTGGTAAGAATATTATTTAGAGAGGACGGGTCGCCTAGTCTGGTCGAGGGCGCGTCACTGGAAATGACGTAGGCGGGCAAAACCCGCCTCGTGGGTTCGAATCCCACCCCGTCCGAAAACTTTCATTCACCCACAGCATGCCCACATAACATGATATCCTCAGCAATGCAACTTAAGAATCATCTTACGTACAATTAGCTATTGGTACAACTCTGTAATGGGCTGAATGTATCGCTCCATGCTGTTGATTTCAAATTAAAACTGTTAGATTCTATACATAATGTTTAGACTTTAACCATACATGAGCGTAAATAACCGAAGGGTAAATCTAGTATCTGTAATAATACCCGCATACAATGAGGAAAAGACTATCAAAGAGGTCATAGAGCGGGTAAAGAAAGTAGACTTCCGTGGATTGCCAAAAGAAATAATTGTTGTGAATGACTGCTCGACAGATAACACTGCAAGTATTCTGAACTCAATTGACAATATTACTGTCATAAGCCACAGCCAGAACCAAGGTAAAGGAGCTGCTATTAGAACTGGCTTAAAATACGCCAAAGGTGACGTTGTAATCATTCAAGATGCAGACCTAGAGTATGACCCAGTTTTTATGCCCCTTCTTTTGGATCCTATATTAAATGGGCAAGCCGATGCTGTCTTCGGCTCACGGTTTAAGGGCAAAGTTAAAGGCATGCATTTATCTAACAGGCTTGCAAATAGGCTTCTTACCAGCCTTACAAATATACTTTATGATGCAAAGCTTACTGATATGGAAACATGCTACAAAATGTTCAAAAAAAGCCTACTCGACGGAGTTGAGCTCAAAGCAAACAAATTTGATGTTGAAGTCGAAATTACCGCAAGGCTAATTAGAAGTGGCTGTCGTATACTTGAAGTACCTATAGAGTATAACGCAAGATCCGCAAAAGAAGGCAAAAAGATAGGCTGGAAAGACGGCCTTGAAGCTATACTTGCTCTTATAAAATACCGTTACATATCATGAGGTGAAAACTAATGAAAATAGGCGTTATCGGGCTAGGATATGTAGGGCTTTCAACTGCTTGTGTCCTAGCAGAGTTCGGCAACAACTTAGTAGGTGTGGATATCGATCAACGAAAGGTTGACCTGCTGAATAGCGGGAAATCGCCAATTTTTGAATACGGAATAGAGCATCTTCTTTTATCCAACCTAGAGCTGGAAAGAATTGTATTCAGCACTAACTACCGTGAGCTAACAGACTGCCAGGTCATTTTCATTGCAGTACCTACACCTGCTAAGCCGTCTGGAGAAGCAGATGTCAGTTACCTAGAAGAAGCAGCACGATCTCTTGCGAAGGTACTGACAGCATGTGCCGATCCCAGGACAGAGCTTGTCGTAAATAAATCAACAGTTCCTATTGGCTCTTGGAATCTTGTAGGATCGATCCTACAGCGCATGGGTGTCAATCATAACATATATGTAGCCAGCAATCCCGAATTTCTCCGCGAAGGAAGCGCCATTTTCGATACTTTTTACCCCGACAGAATAGTCGTAGGATCCGACAACGAAAAGGCAACTGCACTGCTTCGCACCATTTACAGACCTGTGATAGAGCAAGACTTTGTCCCTCCATCTTGGCTACCAAGACCTGAGGGCAAAACAAAGGTGCCATTTGTTGTTGTAAACCCTGTTAGCGCCGAAGTCATCAAATACGCTGCTAATGCGTTCCTTGCAACTAAAATCAGCTTTATAAACGAGATAGGTAATATATGTGAGCTGGTGGGCGCAGATGTGTCAAGTGTCGCACTTGGTATAGGATTAGACCATCGCATAGGAACTGAGTTTCTTAACGCAGGCATAGGCTACGGCGGAAGCTGCTTTTCTAAAGATATTTCGGCCCTCATTAGTACTGCCCAAGAATACAACTACGTTCCTGAGCTCCTAATAGCAACAGAAGCAGTCAATAAAAAACAGCACCTCGTAGTCATAAGGAAATTACAAGAAACTTTAAAGGTCATAAGGGGCAGAACAATCGGTTTGCTGGGACTTTCCTTTAAAGCCGGAACTGATGATCTGCGCGATGCGCCTTCATTAAAGCTCATTAGAGAACTCAAAAGACTTGGGGGAATTGTAAAAGCATACGACCCTATCGCAGAAGAAAACTTTAAAACCTCGTATCCTGAGATGGAAGTCGAACTATGTGACAATGCTTTAGATTGCGCAGCAGGAGCTAATGCTTTGGTAATTGTGACTGACTGGCCTGAATTCAAAACATTACCGCTGAAAGAAATCAAAAATAAGATGATAAGCCCTGTCATTATAGATGGTCGAAATATCTTAAGTAGAAGCTTTGCGGAAAGCTATGGCTTTATCTATAGAGGCATAGGTAGATGACAGATAAACTAGCTCTAGTAACTGGAGCGGCGGGTTTTCTTGCGAGTCATTTATGTGACAGGCTTATATCCTTGAACTACAAGGTTTTGGGTATTGACAACCTGTGCACTGGGAATATAAAAAACTTAGAGAATGCAAAGCAAAGTGAAAATTTTCATTTTTTACATGCTGACCTAAATCAGCTGACGACCCAGGAACTCGACAAAGAAATAAAAAATATTGGTCTTACCCCTAAGCTTATATTTCATCTCGCAAGTCCAGCTAGCCCAATTAACTATCAAAGGCTCAGCATAGAAACAATGCTTGTCAATAGTCTTGGTACAAAACTGCTATTAGACCTAGCCGTGAGCTACAACTCACGCTTTATATTTGCAAGCACCTCTGAAGTTTATGGAGACCCGGAGGTTCATCCTCAACCTGAGACATATTGGGGTAATGTAAACCCAAATGGCCCAAGAAGCTGCTATGACGAAAGTAAAAGATTTGCTGAAGCCCTGATACTTGAATACGCAAAAAGGTTCGGCGTGCAGTCAGTGATCTTTAGAATCTTCAATACCTATGGGCCACGCCTTAGCCCTGGAGATGGCAGGGTTGTATCAAACTTCATCTCGCAATGCTTGAAAAATGAACCAATGACTATTTATGGAGATGGAAGCCAGACAAGATCTTTAGTGTATGTGGATGATGAAATAGAAGGCATACTAAAAGGTGCATTTAGTGAATCTGTGCTAAATACGCCTATAAATTTGGGGTCACAAGATGAAATATCAATAATCGACCTTGGCAGGAAGATAGCTTCTATACTTGGTGTTACTCCAAAATTCAAATTCTTACCGTTACCAAAGGATGACCCAAAGTCTAGATGCCCTGACATCACTCGTGCAAAAACATTGCTAGGTTGGCAGCCAACTACGCCACTAGAGGAAGGGATTAGTAAAACAGCTTCGTGGCTCGCCCAAGAAATCGGAATCGCAATCTGACTTACTTTTTCATTAAATGAGAGCAACAGTCAAAGCAACGGAGCTTGCTATAATAAGGTCGTCGCAACTGCGAAAAACGTCATCCATCTCTACAACGCTAATAGCATTTTTATGCTATGCCGGTTTGTCAATCTTATACTTTGGGCTACCATTACTACACAACTTCACTAGTGCATACATAGGGGTAGGAAATGATCCTACAGATATTTATATGTGGTCGTTCAGCTGGTGGCCATATGCTATATCTCATCGAATAAATCCTTTTATCTCAACATACGTTTGGGCACCAACTGGGCTAAATCTAGCATGGGTTACATCGCTCATGTTCCCTTCAATTGTCTTATGGCCTGTAACAGCTGCGTTTGGCCCTGTCGCTACATACAACGCTCTAATGCTGCTTGGCCCAACACTCGGAGCAATATGTACCTACTTGTTGGTGCATAGAATAACAAAGAATTGGTGGGCAAGCCTATGTGCAGGATACCTTTACGGCTTTTCAAGCTTCGAAATCGCGCAAACACTCGGACACACCTTTCTAACATTCAATTTTTATGTGCCGCTTTCTCTTTATGTTGTTTATAGATTTGTAATAGAGCCAAAAAGATTCAAGATTGTTCCTGCCGCTGCTGTATTGTACGGCATTGTGCTGGCTTGCCAATTTATGACGTCCATTGAAGTATTTGCAACCTACACTGTGTTTCTTGTACTTGGGTTCGTTGTGGCACTGATATTTATGTATAAAAGCTGGAAAAAGTTATTTTTCATTGGGTTAAACCTTGTTGCCGGGTACATAGTAGGAGGTATTATTTCCAGCCCATTGATATTTTATTTGCTGCATTCACGACCTTTTACAGGCGTACCAAATCCACCTAGCGTTTATTCAACAGATTTACTCAATCTGATCATCCCGACACCGGTTACGGCCCTGGGGACTCATTTTACAAAACTAACGTCGTTGTTTACTGGAAACTCCAGTGAACAGGACGCTTATTTTGGAATTCCGCTAATCTTAACGTTGGCTTTTGCATGTGGAGCCTTGTGGAGCAGAAAATGGATACGTGCTCTTGCAGTTTCGTTACTGTGTATAGTTATCTGCTCTTTTGGGCCTGTGCTTCACATCACAACTATCCAGATAGGCCCATATCTATCTTTGAGAGGTAAAACTGTATTTGCCATGCCTTGGTATTTTGCAACAAAATTACCACTTTTAAAGGATGCCCTACCATCTCGATTTACCATCTATGCATTCTTGGCCTCAGCCATAATTCTGGCAGCATATATAGCTAGTTTGAAAAATAAAACTGCCAAAATCCTTCTTCCAATTCTGTGTCTTATACCGCTGATACCAAGTCATGTTTCACTATCGAATACAAACCAAGTAAAATCGTGCTACTTGAATTCACCTCTTGGAAATCTTTCTCCGGTTACAACAGGGGTAATTGGTCAAAGTTCTTCCAAAGCCTCGTCCAATCCATTTTGGTGCACTAGGATATTTGTTCCTAGCTTTTTTACAACAACAAGTGACTACAAAAAGTGCATATCGCCAGGAGCTACAGTTATGGCCTTCCCTTACGGTCCAAATGGTGCATCTGATTTGTACCAAGCATATACTGGTTTTTACTTTAAACTCGCGGATGGCTACTTGACTCCCTATATCCCCCTACCCTGGCAACACTACCTTGGGGCCGCACTTCTTTATTCAGGGAATACTAACCCAAACCTGCAGGGCATTGAGACAGTGATTAAGCTAATGAAAGTTCAGCACGTAGCGTACGTACTAATACCTGAAGGCTACTCACCAAAAAACCAGCTCATGCCGCTAACCCCTCAATTTATCACCGAAATCTTACAACACAAGTATCCTTCACTTAACAATCAAATAAGCCTAAAAACCGTATGCAACGTTGGCAATATTCAAACCATCAAAGTTTCATATATATAAGTCCTTGGCTGCCTTTTATTCCTCCCTATACTGTTCCATCTTTGATCTAACTCTTATTTCTTCGACTACCGTTTGGTCAGCAAGCGTTGTGGTGTCACCAAGTGCCCTTTCTTCGGCAATATCCCTTAAAAGTCTTCGCATTATTTTTCCTGAGCGTGTCTTTGGAAGCTCTGGAGTGAATATGATATTTGCCGGCCGCGCTATAGGTCCTATTTTTTTAGCAACATGTTCTCTTAATTCTGCGGCAAGATCAGAATTGCCATCTCTCCCCCCTTTCAAAATCACATATGCTACCACAGCTTGGCCAGTTATAGGATCAGCTCGTCCGCAAACGGCTGCTTCGGCTACGGCAGGATGATCGACAAGCGCAGACTCAATTTCTATGGTCGATAGCCTATGGCCCGATACATTCATTACGTCATCAACCCTACCCATTAGCCAAAAGTCACCATCTTCATCTTGGCGGGCACCATCCCCTGTAAAGTACTTTCCTGGAAACCTCGACCAGTATGTTTGCACATAGCGATCAGGATCATTAAAAAGACCTCTTAACATTGCTGGAAACGGCCGTGTAATACAGAGATAACCAGCTCCTTTCCCTGGCTCTATGCGCCTTCCTGCATCGTCAACTATCTCAACTTCTACACCTGGAAAAGGCCTAGATGCAGATCCTGGTTTTAGCACAGAGACTCCAGGAAGTGGAGTGATCATAATCATACCTGTTTCAGTTTGCCACCATGTGTCAACAATGGGGGTCCTTCCACCACCAATGTGCTCTCGATACCAAACCCATGCCTCAGGATTTATAGGCTCTCCAACGGATCCTAACAGCCTAAGAGATGAAAGATCATGACGCTTGGCATATTCTGGACCCCACTTCATGTGCGTCCTTATCGCAGTTGGAGCAGTGTAAAGAATCGATACGCGATAGCGTTCTACTATATCCCACCAGCGATCCTTATCTGGAAAATCTGGACTTCCTTCATAAATGACACCTGTTGTATGGTTACAAAGAGGGCCGTAAACAATATAGCTATGACCAGTTACCCAGCCTATGTCTGCAGCACACCAGTATACGTCTTGGGGCTTAATATCAAATACATAATAGTGCGTGGTTGCAACACCGACCAAATACCCACCTGTTGTGTGCATTATCGCTTTAGGCTTGGCTGTAGTACCACTGCTGTAAAGCAGATAAAGTAAATCCTCTGAGTCCATAACCTCACAAGGGCAAGACTTTGGGTCAGTAGAGAACTCTTCAACTAGTTCATGCCACCAGATATCTCTTTTCGGATCCATTTCAATTTCATGCCCTACTCGACGAAGTACAATGACCTTTTTTACACTCGAAACTTGCTTTAGCGCTTCATCAGTATTTGCTTTAAGTGGGACAAGAGCACCTCGACGATAGCCAGCATCCTGAGTTATGAGTATCTCGCACTTCATATCGTTTAGACGCGCGGCTAAGCTTTCTGAAGAAAACCCTCCGAATACAACCGTGTGAGGTGCACCTATTCTGGTGCACGCAAGCATAGCAATCGGTAACTCCGGCACCATCCCCATGTATATGCCAACAGGCGTGCCTTTTTTGACACCAAGACTCTTTAGAGCGTTGGCAAATTGCACAACATAGCGCAAAAGATCATCGTACGTTATGGTTCGTCTATCACCAACAGGTTCTCCCTCCCAGTAATAAGCAACTTTACTTCCACCTCCAGATTCTACGTGTCTGTCAACACAGTTATAGCAAACATTAAGTTTCCCATCTACATACCATTTGGCATAAGGAAGATCCCATTGATAAAGCTTGGTCCAAGGCTGGAACCAGCTTACCCTAAGCCTTGCTTGCTCCTCCCAAAATACATCAGGATCAATATCGTATATAGAAGGCTTGGCATTAGCTTGCGCTGCAAATGTCTCATCAGGATAGTACTTTCTGTTCTCCGACAACAGAGCGCTTATGGGAACATCATGTTCGCTCATCTTTTAAACACCCCCAATACTTATCTTTAAGTAGCACCAAACCTATACATGAATAGCGCGTCCTACAATATATATTTGCTTTCCTAGCCGCATTGGAAGACAAATGCGAAAACATGAACGATGCTGTTCCCAAAAGAGTCATGTTGCGCAAAAAATTGACCATTTTATTCTTCGTTGCTGCAGGTTGATTATACGCCAAAAGGTACGAATCAAAAGTGACATAAGAATCATAAACGCTGCAGTCGTCAAGGTCCATGTGTCAGGCAATATACTAAACGCTATAAATACAACTCCCAGCAAAAGCCAGATAAGAAAGGAGTTCCTTCTACAAAGTCAAATGCTATCCCACGTTTACTTTTGTCAGCAGCATGTGTTTTGTAGTTCTTTAGGTGATTAAATGCAGCTTGTAGAAGATATAGACTATATATAATCCGATCTGCCGATAGTAGTTCTTGCAGTACCATTATTAAAGTATTGGCAAAACCCAAGTACATACATATTAGCATATTAAAAATCCTAATGAAACCTAACCTCACCTCTTATGGTCTGGACTCGAATAAATATTGATACTAGGATACTTTGGGCTCTGTATATTTGCCTTATACTAGAAGCCGGCCAAGTGATTTCGCTAAAAGCACTGTTAGGAATTCATGTACTTTGCCGCAGCCAGCAACTGAGATATCGTTACCGAGGGCGACGAGCCAACGAGCATTACTTTTCCATCCGAGTTAAGTAGATAATAAATGTCGAGATCTCCGTGAGGATCAAAAGCATAACTCATAGACTGCGATGCGTAACCCCACTGCCACATCGATGAGTCGACAATTGCTTTAGGTCCTGAGAAGTTTTGAAGTACATTTATGGGAGGCCCAGGATAACCAAGGTCATTGTACAGCTCGAGCTCGACAATCCTTATACCATATTTGTTAAGTGCACTGAAATTTTCAACGAGCGTATGTGTTCCCGCTACACAAGAAGAGCACCAAGTAGTGACAAAATACAGAAGTGTTGGTTTACCTTTCAAAGATGCTAAAGACACTTGTTTGCCGTCGGCCAACCTAAAAGTGAAGTCTGGTACAACCTTACCTACTGAAACCCCATAATTGCTACTGCTGTATTTTGCTGTAGCCACTTTTTGCGTCTCCGTTGTTCGGTGGGTCAAAAGTATAGCTCCCACCAACCCTACTAAAATGACCATCAAGCTTATCAGTATGGCTTTTGGGATCCATGATGAGCTTGGAGCACTTCTTTTCAATTGCTCATTTCTCTTCTTGGACATAAAAAACGCACCTCCAGCGAAACTTTTAGCTACAGCAGTTATCCACACTACAGGAAATTGCCTTTTTGCCAATGCTTCGTAACGAAAGCAATAAGATAAGAAAGCCCGCTATAAGAAATAGAGATTCATACGTACTCAACGTGCCCTGTATCTTGCCAGATACTGCATATATACCAGCTGTCGATGCGCCAAGTGTTGATAAAACAAGCGGAATAACCGGCGTACAACACAGAACTGATGGGACTACGCCAACAAGCGAGCTAAATGAGGAGCTAGCCTTGGACCCGGAAAATTTAAGCCCAAGGAAGCTTGAAGACAGTGCAGCTCCAAAACCACAACCCATCACTACCGAGTAGAGCGCAATCCACCAATTAACAAAAGTAAGATTTTCCAGTGTGAACATGCTGGTATATTGCATAGGCAACAATAGAAGATACAGAAAAATAAAAATATCTGAAGCAACTAGAAAGCCAAGTAAAGACTTAAAACTACTAAAGATCCACCTTATAACAAATGAAAGAGGCTCAATCCAGCTAGCTTGCAGCCATGATCCAACACTTAGCACAATACTAGTTTCATTCACCGACTGGTTTGAACGCGTGTCCAATAATTATGTCACCTCCCTTGGACGTACCGGGATAAGAATAAAACGGCTGCAAATACAATTAAGACAACCCCCACACCCAGCAGCACAACCGTCATGTGACTTAAGAAGACAGCTGCGATGCCAGCTGACGCTAAAGCACTTATAAGAACAGGCCCACCACAACATGCTATAGCGGCAATCAGTCCTATAAGCAAAGGCCACCCAGGTGTTTGGTTCTCTTTCATCTTTCAACTACCCAGCACAGCAAGAAAGCATTGCAACATCGGTTTCTGACGCTTGTGCAGCAAGTCTTAGGCCCTCTGCCATAGTAAGGTAAGGTGCATAAGAATCTATAAGGTCATCAATTGTTGCTCCAAGCTGTATGGCAAGCGTAGCAGAATAGATAACCTCTGCGGCGTTTTCCATAACCGCATGGACACCCAAAAGCTTGCGAGAACTTTCATCATATATTAACTTCATCAGTCCATTTGTTTCGCGATCCACTAGCGCACGTGGAATAGCGGAGCTTTCTAGCGTGGCAGTGCCTAGAGAATACCCAAGTGTTTTAGCTTTATTTTCAGATAGTCCCACTGCTGCAACCGGCGGTGTTGTAAATATAACGCGTGGAACAGAGGTAAGATCTATCTTTTTGCTGTTACCAAGCAACGCATTTTCTGCTGCAATCTTTCCTGATCGAGCGGCAACATAAACGTACTGCGGCAGGCCAGCTGCATCGCCAGCCGCATAAACATTTTGCGCAGTCGTCATTAGGTACTCGTCTACTATAACAAATCCCCTTCTATCTAGACTTACAGCCGCAACGTCAGCATTCATATCGTCTGTATTAGCGCGCCTTCCTGCCGCTATAAGAAGCTTATCTACAGTCAAGCTGTTTTTTTCTCCTGCTTGCTCATACACAATGGAGACTTTATCTTGATCTTTGCTAACACGTACCACGGTTGCTGCCGTAATTATGTTTAACCCCTCTGCCGTCAAAATCTCATGCAAACGCGAGGAAATTTCTGGCTCTTCGAACGGAGCTATTCTATCCATCATCTCCAACAAATAAACCTTTGATCCCAAATGCGCAAAATATTGGCCAAGTTCGAGTCCGATTGCATTGGCACCTATGACAGCCATGCTTTGGGGAACATCTGTCAGTGAAAGTGCACTTGTGCTTGTTAAGTAGCCTATTGACTCAATACCTTGAATTGGAGGAATTGCTGGCCTTGCGCCAACTGCAATTATTATTTTCTCGCCCTCCAGGATTAAGTCATTTATTTCGACAGTATTTTGATTTACAAACTTTGCATGACCTTTATAAAGATCAAATCCATAGGTATCTATGAGATCCAAGTATTTTTCCTTCTGCAGTTGTGATATCAGTCTATTTTTGTCTTCCACAACTTTGTTTAAATCCAAATTTGCACCAGTTGCACTAATACCTGAGAATTTCGACTTAAGAATACTTGTATAGTACTCACCTGCTTTTATCAATGCTTTGCTTGGCACGCATCCGATATTTACGCAAGTTCCACCAACTCTGTTTCTTTCAACCATAGCAACGCTAGCTCCAAGCTCCCGTGCTCTTATAGCAGCAGCAAATGCTGCCGATCCTGAACCGATTATTACAAGGTCATACCGCAGCCATTTTTTGTTTTTAGTACCGTCATCTTGCTGTCCTTCAAGAGCCACAATGCTACCAACCCTATATCCGCTACGTTTCACAGCCTCAATAAGTTTTTTAGTGTCACCATCAAAAGCAAAGTGTGCCTTTGCTCTCATAAGACTTACAACCACACTCTCGGCTCCAACATCTTTTAGTGCTTTAGTCACAGTAGCAACGCAGTCATCGCACGTCATACCCAAAACTTCCATGGAATACCTCATCGGGTCCACCTCCTTTTTCCCTATTATAGTATAAATACGCAAATCCGTATATATGAAGAATGAAAATCCAGAAATTTTTAACAATGCTAAGTAACCAAAAACGTCCGAATTAATGGTGACTTTTATGTAAAGCAATATATCTGGCTTTTTGGAAACAAGGCTCATAAAACAGATTTAGAGGCTATATACTTGTCCGGTGCAGCGTTTGCAGCCACACGAAAGAAAATACAAGTAAGGAAATTACTTAACTTTTTTTGATGTAAGAACCTTATTTAAACTAGCGTAAGTCAAGCCGGAGATCAAAATTGCCACAATAAGCCCTAAATTCCCTACAGCAACAAGGCCATTTTTACCACCTACAACCCCTAATAGGTAGCCAGTCCATGAGAATATTGGGCTTGTAGATGCCACTAGGCCTAGTCCAACTATTGAGCCAAGAACAAATGCGATAACGCCTGCTGGATTTATAGATCCATAATGTAGCCTAGGATTATAGAGTGATGCTGTATTATAGCTTTTTCGATTTAAGAGATCGAGCAAAAAAACTCCAACCCAAGCAGCTAGAAGGGTACCTATTGTTAATAAAAAGCCATCGAAAGGCGCAAAAAACGAAGGCGCAAAGAACAAGATGTACACACTACCAGCTAGCATCAGCAACGCGTCCACCACAATTGATTTATATCGTGCTACCCTAAGCCCCATAGTAAGCAAATTAAGTCCACCTGAATAGCTTGCTAAAAGCACTTCAGCAACAATTCCGCCAGCAGCGGTTACCATATAGGGAATCAAAAACCAAGATGGCAAAGCTGCTGCTAAAGCTCCAATAGGGTTCGATGTTGTAGCAAGACTTCTATGCGTTACAGAAAGCATGGCACCAAAAACAATGAGAATAAAAAGCGGTAAAAGCGAGCCAAATATTGTCCAAAATATTATACTGCTCGACGAAATACTTTTTGGAAGATATCTTGTATAGTCGGCACCAACGTTTGCCCAAGTAAGTCCAGTACCTGCAATTACAAAGGATAATGCCGCGATAATTGTGCCAGCCGATGCTGATCCTTGATAGGCTAATAGTTTCTGGAAGTCTATCTCGCGAAAAGTAAGAATAATGAACACTACGGTTAAAAGCGAAAATGCAACCGTAAACCACTTCTGGATCTCGACTATTGTTGCATGCCCAAGAAGACTTATACTAATAGAAACTAGAACAATCAATATGAAGGCAATAGCAAGCGACTGATTTCCTCTTGCAAGTCCCAGCTCAGCTAGCACACTTTGCGTTGCAAGTGCAGCAAGACACACACCAACCGTCTCAAAGCCCACAAGGGTAAGATAACTTACTAGAGTCGGAAGTGCATTTCCAAATACGCCAAAAGCAGCTCTAGATAAAACAAGGGTTGGAGCACCCCCTCTTTTGCCCGCAAGCCCAACTAGACCTACAAGTGCAAAGGATATACCAACTCCTAAAATAGTAACAATGATAACTTGCCATAAGTTGAGGCCAAAAAATACAATCAGAAAGCTGCCGTATGTAACGGCTAGTAAGCCAATGTTGGCGGCAAACCAGATCCAAAAAAGTTCATGTGGTTTGCCATGCCGCTCAGCTTCCTCTATCGCATCAATACCATGCGTTTCTATACGCCAAATGCGATCAGAATCTATAACTTCATTTAGAATGTCATTGCCCATATTATGCAACCTGATTCATTTTGCCTTAGACGAAGCCTGTTTACTTTATGAGAACACAATACAAAGCAGGAATGCTAAGCTTCACATTCTAAGCGTACGCTGTTAACTGAGCCTTAATTTACCATAGTCGTCTCGGTGTGGGCAAAAATACGAATCTCCAAGGCAGTTTTAGCACCCAAGCAATGGATCTAATCCTTTGGAGTAAAAAATGGATTTGAAATGGTCGTGGCTAGTTGTTTTATTTGTTGGTAGTTTGGGGCATTATTAATAGCACGATTAATAGCATCTCTGCACGCTGCATAATTATTTTCAAAAACTTTTTGCTCATCTGATGCCATTGGATCAACCCATACTGCAACAATTGCAACTAGATCATCAAAAGCGGGATCATTAATATCTTTTCCTTGTAACAACTGTTCAGCCCACTCCAATATAGCTTTTGCCACGCCTGCCTGTGCGGCACCCCATGTAAGTTTCTCGTGCTGTGGCCCTTGTAAAGTTGCCTTGTTTACAAAGAGAGTATACGGCTTAACAGGAACACCAGGGCTAGCAACAACAAGAAATGGCACGTGGCCTTGGGATGGAGAAGAAAGTGCGTTAGAAAATGCAAATCCAAGCGGGCCTTCCTTTGAGCCAATGAGAATATTTATGTGTGCTGCGTTGTTTTTTTCTCCAGCATATCCTTCCCCAATATAAAAAGCGGACTTATTGTAATTCATTAAGGTCATTTATAGAAATGCCTGAATTTGTAAGAGGAACTTTCCTTATCGTAATTTTTTCAGTTACTCTGCATTTGCTACCATCTGTAGCGGCCGTTCCGTCGTCTCCAGGTCAGGCAGTACAGTATCTACTTCTACCTTCAGTAACTCTGGCGCTTGTACTTTTCAGGTACCTATCCAGAATGGCTAGGGCCGGCACTATTAACGTCTTGAACTTGGATTACTATAGAACAGCGGTCCTAAAAGGTTTAAAGGCCCGCACAATATTTTGGAAGCATGTTATACGAAATACACTGACGCCTACTATAGGTGTCATCAGTATACAAATAGGTTGGCTAATAGGCGGTCTAGTTGTCGTCGAAACGGTCTTCAATTATCCAGGTATCAGACAACTAATGCTTACAGCAGCTGTCGAGCATGACCTTCCAGTGCTGGCGCCGACAGTCGTTCTAGCTGCAGCGGCATATACATTTGCAAACCTGTCAGCAGACTTCGTCCTCCACATAATCGACCCTAGGATGAGAGCAAATGTATAGCACACCAAAGATTCTACAGGAGCAGACAAATTACACCGTATCCACAGCATATTCCTTTATGAGTGTTATTCAGACACTTTTAGAATCCCCTGTATTCTTAATATGCTGCAGTATTTTGATGTTTTGGATTTTCTATGCGATTGCCTGGCACTGGATTGTCCCCTATTCCCCATTGGCCATAAATGTTAACGCCGCATTTAAGCCACCTAGTTTGGCCCATTTGTTTGGAACTGACAACTATGGGCGTGATGTGTTCTCACGAGTCCTTGCTGGTGCACAATCTGTCCTTTCAGTCGGTGGCTTTGGCGCCCTTATAGGAGAGTTGCAGCTGGCACAATCGTAGCACTTGTTGCAGGGTATTACAAGGGCGTTGTAGACGGCATACTTATGAGGTTATCAAACGCAGTGCTGGCTATACCGATTATAGTCTTCGCAGCAATGGCCGTAGGAATGCTAGGAAGCTCTGTACTAACAGCCGTAATAGTTATTGGCTTTATATTTACTCCTATAGTATCAAGAGGTTTGCGAACGCCCGTTATGGTCGAATCGTTGAAATCATACGTTACACTTGCCAAGCTCCGCGGTGATAGTGATTTTTACATAATGTTCGTAGAAATCCTTACCAACATACTGGGACCCCTTGTTGTTGAAGCAACAGTTCGATTTAGCTACGGCATTTTTCTATCCGCCACGTTGTCCTTTTTGGGTCTGGGGCTTCAGCCTCCTTCGCCAGATTGGGGACTTGCCATTGCTGATGGAAGAACATATATTCAAACCGCTCCCTGGATAGTACTTTTCCCCGCCCTGGCACTGGCAAGCCTGGTAGTATCGGTAAACCTTGTGGCCGAAAACATTAGGGCTGCAATACATTCGGTGTAATAAAGCATGGTACACAACCAGAGTGAAAACATACTTAAAGTAAGCAATTTAACGGTTTCATATAAGCAACACGCTGCAAAGGCAAGAGCACTTTTTGATGTGTCATTCTCAATGAAAGAGGCGAGATTTGTGGTATCGTTGGAGAATCAGGATGTGGAAAGTCAACTATCGCACTGTCACTCGTCCGCTATCTTCCGACCAATGCTCGTATCGAACATGGACAAATAATAGTTGACAATCAGGATGTTCTAAAACTTAACAAGCGAGCTCTACGCGACTACTGCCGTAATGTGGTTGCAAGCGTATTTCAAAATCCGTCAACAGCCTTGAATCCATCATTATCAATTGGTAGCCAACTTGCTGAGGTGTTTCAACTACATGGACATTCACGTACTGAAGCTAAGAAGCTAGCCTGCGATGTACTCGAACGCGTAAACATGCCGAAACCTCAAGCCATCCTTAGTATGTATCCATTTGAGCTCTCAGACGGCCAGCAGCCAAGAGTAGTTATCGCTATAGCGATTGCAGCAAATCCCAAACTGCTTATCATGGATGAGCCTACGTCCAGCCTTGATGCAACTATTGAAGCCGAAATACTCAACCTGATAAACAATTTACGCTCACAATACAACTTATCCATACTGTTGATTTCACATAACATTGGGATAGTTTCGAGAATCTACGATAATGTTGTTGTCTTGTACGCAGGAAGGGTTGTAGAATCAGGGCCCACTGACCAAGTGCTAAGATCCTCTAAACACCCTTACACAGTAAATCTTATAAGTTGCATACCACGGGCACATTTCAACAAATATACAAGGCCATTAAAACCAATGCCGGGCAGTTTACCGCCGTTAGGCTATGATACTTCAGGCTATGTGTTCGCAAATAGGTGTTTTATGGCAACGGATTTATCCTTCAGAACTAAACCTGATCTAATACCTATCAGTCCTGCACACTTTTCAAGATGTATACATGCGGATAAAGTTGAAGCATTAGGAAACCAGGATTATGATAAGCAGGCCCCAATCTCAACACAAACTGCATTGCCCACCGCCAGCACAGAAATATTGCGCATAGATTCACTAGTCGCAGGTTACAAGCGTGGCTATCGTGAAATTATAGTGCTGAACGGAATAAGCATAAGCCTAAATCGTGGAGAGGTATTAGGTGTAGTAGGAGAATCTGGTAGCGGCAAATCTACTCTGGCCAAGGCATTAGTAGGGCTCATGCCTCCACTAAAGGGGTCAATATCAGTCCTTGGCGTGAAACTCCAGCACCTAGATAAGCAGAAGCGCAAAGGATTGCAGATTGTTATGCAACATCCTACTTCATCGCTTAATCCCCGGTGCAAGGTTGGCAAAATTGTAAAGCGCTGGATACGGGTACTCGGTAACAGAAGAGCAACAAGGGAGGGTGTCACCAAACTTCTAGCACAGGTAAATCTCGAACCAGGAATTATGGACAGGCTACCATCTTCGCTATCTGGCGGCCAGCGCCAACGAGTAAATATAGCATGCGCAATAGCAGGCAACCCCTATTTGGTTATCTGCGACGAGCCAACCTCGGCGCTAGATGTATCTGTAGAAGCTACAATATTGAATCTTATCGCTGAGCTTCAAACGCAGAGAGGTATAAGTTTTATCGTTATTTCGCATGACCTTCAAGTCATTAGGTATATCTCGGACAGGATTGCAGTTATGTATCTAGGCGAAGTCGTCGAAACATTTCCTTCCTCTAAGCTTTTTATACCGCCGCACAACCCTTACACAGAACTGCTCTTGAATGCCTCAGTAGAGCATACGCTATTACATTCTTCGACCAAAAGTGACGTTTCGGGTGAACCGCCGAGCATCACCAACCCACCCAGTGGTGTAGGTTCCACACACGTTGCCCTCGCTTACTGGGCAACATATGCAAAGAAGTAGAACCTCCATGGCAAACAGATAACAGCAGAACAACATACAAGCGTCATATCCCGCCATATGCGCTAATGCATAGTCAACAAAATTTAATAACGTTGTCACCAGAAAATACCATACAAAAGTAAGAAGAAAAAGAAGTCTATGGAGAAAAACTTATGAAAATAATTGACATCAGAATTAGAAGAATAAAGCTGAAATTGGACCCGCCCTTTATTGGTGCGTGGGATCCAATACCCAGAGACAACTTTGCCGCATCTGTTACTTGTGTTTATACTCACGAAGGGATAACAGGCTATGGGTCTGGCGATACTATGGATGGCTTCGAGATGTATAAGGACTTATTTATTGGTAAAGATCCTCTACAAATATCAAGACACGTACGCACTCTTGAAACGTTAAGCGTTCATGCATCGAGATACTGGCCGTTTGAGGCGGCGCTTTGGGACATTCTGGGCAAGGCCTGCGGTAAGCCAGTCTCAGTACTTTTTGGCGCACGGACTGACAAGATTAAGGCATATGCATCTACAGGTCAACTAAAATCCCCCAAAGATCAAGCTGAGCAAGCACTTGCGCTACGAGAACACTGATTTAAAGCAATAAAAATAAGGATTCACCCGCATCATTTGGATACGGGTATCAGAACTGTGTACGAGGTACGCAAAGCTGTAGGAGATTCGATGGATGCAATGGTTGACCTAAATCAAGGATGGCGTATGGCAGGCGACCATATAAGACCGCTTGATGTGGCTGAAGTAAAGCACATAATACAACAGTTATGTGACTTAAATGTTCTTTGGCTAGAAGAGCCTTTAACCGGAAGCGACGTTAAGGGCCTTCAAAATCTTAGGGCAAGCACAATGATCCGTATAGCAGGTGGAGAAATGGCAAGAACACTTGATGACCTAACAAGGTTTATGGAGAATGATGCTCTTGACGTGTATCAACCGGATGTCGTTCTGGCCGCTGGTATGTATAGGGTACGATTAGTTGCTGAACTTGCGCTGTCTCACAATCATTGGTTCAGCCCGCACACCTGGACTAATGGCCTAGGACTGCTGGCTTATCTACACGTGGCATGTGGAGTGGGCGGAGGACCGTATATAGAGTTTCCATATGATCCGCCCACATGGACAATAGAACGAAGAGACTTCTTTCTTGAGAATCCCATATGGATTGATTCAGAAGGATTTGTAAAAGTCCCTGATGAGCCAGGACTCGGTGCCATTATCAATGAGTCCAGACTTTTCAGATGGGAGGAGCTATAACAATGTCGACAGCGCATCAAGTCAAACCCAAGTTATACTTGCTTGAAAAAATTAAATCCCTAGGATGCCTTCAAAAGCTTTTATAAATGGGAAATTTGCAGATCCAGTCTCTCAGCGCGTGTTCGAAGATATTTGTCCCAGGGACGGCACAACACTGGCAACGGTTGCCGCTTGCGATGAAAACGACATTGATATGGCAGTCAGGTCAGCAAGAGATGCGTTTTCAGATGGTCGCTGGAGCAATCTGTCTCCGCGACGTCGAAAGCATATTATGATCTAATGGGCGCAGCTAATCTACGAGCACAGGGAATAGCTAGCACCGATAGAGTCCTTAGATGTTGGAAAACCAATTAGAGAAGCCTATAATGTTGACGTACCGTCAGCGGCAAACTGCATCATGTGGTATGGTGAACTGATTGACAAGCTATACTATGAACTTGCGCCTACACCCCCTGGCAGCCTTGCGTACATAACTCGAGAACCGTTTGGTGTAGTGGGTGCTATTATTACCTGAACTACACTCTTATAATAGCGGCCTGGAAGATTGCACCAGCCTTAGAAATGGGAAATACAGTTATCCTAAAGCCAGCTGAACAAGCGCCGCTAAGTTGCTTATACCTAGCACAACTAGCGGAAGAAGCTGGTATGCCCGAAGGGGTTCTAAATGTCGTGCTAGGACTTGGCAATATTGCAGGTAAGGCATTGGCGCTGCATCCCGGCGTAGACAAAATCGCTTTCACCGGTTCAACGGAAACAGGAAGACTTATAATGCGCTACGCCGCGGAATCAAATCTAAAGTCTGTATCACTAGAGCTAGGGGGTAAATCACCCCAAATAGTAGTGACTGATGCTGACCTCAGCTTAGCTGCTAAAGGGTTGCAGAAGGCATTTTCTACAATCAAGGAGAAACCTGTAACGCTGGGTCTAGGGCCATTGTACATAGAAGTATATATGACAGCTTTCTCGAGGAACTCGTAAACCAAGCGAATATTATGCAGCCTGGCGATCCTTTAGAGCCAGCGTCTTATATGGGAGCTATCGTGGACAAAAACCAACTAAAAAAGATAGAATACTACGTCACGATAGGCAAGGATGAAGGTGCAAAGTTAGCCATAGGTGGATCAAGAGCCGACATAATTCCTGGCGGACTATACTTTTCGCCTACGGTATTTTACGATGCTTCCAATTCTATGCGTATCGCCCGCTAGGAAATATTCGGTCCGGTGCTCACTGTAATTCCCTTTAGTGACAAGGAGGAAGCCATAAGGCTTGCTAACGACACAGATTATGGGCTAGAGGCTGCCGTCTGGTCATCCAATTTAGCTGAAGCACAAGCTGTAGCTCAAAAACTACGAGTAGGTACTGTTTGGATAAATACTTTTGACGTGTCAGATATAACTACACCCTTTGGAGAATTCAAGCTCTCTGGCCATAGTAGAGATAGATCCTTTCATGCTATTGAAAACTACTCCTTACTTAAAACAACGTGGGTAAAGCTATATTAAGCTGTGAAACTTAGGTTATTATCGAGAGGTAATGAATAATTATTAATGCCCAAGATTTCCGACTCGTACAGAGCTATCCAAGGCGAGTGTACTTTGGAAAAGAGACACATCTTGAGGTTAGTCAGGTGGTTAGGTCTGAAAATTGGCAAAGCGCACTCATTGTAACGGATCCTGTGTTAAGTAAGAGCAATGTACGTAAAATGCTCGAAACATCCCTAGCCAACATTGGCTGCCAATATAGATTATTAGACACAATTCAACCCAATCCCACTACCCATGGATTGAATAGTTTATACGATGAAGTACGTACAGAGGTGCACGACTTTGTACTAGTAGTAGGTGGTGGCAGTGCGTTAGACACCGCGAAGGCTCTAGCGTTAATGCTTACAAATGGACGCCCCGCAGAAGAATTAGATTATCGTGTCTCAGGTATCAAGCCCGGATTGCCAATAATAGCTATACCATCAACGGCTGGTACCGGCTCTGAGACCAACAGCTGGGCTGTAGTAGAAAATTCCAGGCTCAATAGTTTTATATTGGGCATGAAAGTGTTCTCCCACGTTACGCAATTTTAGATCCGTTGCTGACTTTAAGCCTGCCACGTGAAGTAACCGCTGCTACAGGTGTGGACATGATGGCGCATGCAATTGAATAGTACATGTCTAAGAGAAGGAATCAGTTTTCATCGGCTCTGGCGAGTGAAGCCGTTTATTTAGGTTTTGAATACTTATCTGCAGTGGCATTTAATCTTCAAAATGTCGAAGCAAGATCCCTCCTATTACTTGCTGCCCATTATGCAGGTATGGCATTCTTCGCTACAGGGCTTGGAGCTGCCCATGCTCTCGCTCACAGCATCACTTCCGTGTTAGGTGTAACACACGGAGTTGCGCTCGGAATAGTGCTACCACAAGTGATAGAAACCAATAAGGCAGCCGTTAGTGAAGAGCTTAGCAGGCTTACAGGCTTAATTGCTAAGAGAATATCAAACGACCTAAAAAGTGCTTTGATAAAGCAGTGACTTCCATATGCCATATGTACTCTAGCAGAGCAGATTGGACTACCTACTAGAATCAAGCAAATAGTCCCCAATGTGCGCGAAGCGCAACTTAGACAAATTTCGGCTCTAGCAGCCTCTGACGACGTTATTGCTAACAATCCAATAGACCTATCTGAAGATCAGCTTTACGAGATATTAGTAGCGGTGGTATAAAAAGCGTTCAGCAGGCTTATTATCGCATCTACTTGCAAAAACGCCTAGCCATTTTGTACTAGCCTAAGAGCTTCAACACCAGAGCCCGTGGAGGTAACCATGCTCGCTACTTCAACAGCTTCCCTTGCAGCATCATAAATAGACATGCCTTGGGTATAGGCAGCACAAAAGATGCCCGAAAACACATCCCCTGCTGACGTCGTATCCACAGGCTTAATATGCCGTGGTATCTGCATAAAGCTGCATTTGGTACCACCAGCGGGATAAAACGAACAGCCAAATTGACCTACTTTTAAAACAATGGGTACATCTACAACATGTCTAAGCTCCGCAATCGAAAAAGCAGTGAAACGTGATGCTGTTAGAAACACCAAGTCTTCAGAGCTCATCAAAACTATATCAGCCAAGTTGCAAAGTTCAAACCATGCCTCTCTTTCCTTACTCGTAAGAGGCTGCAAAGTTCTTATGTTAGGGTCAAACATGACTTTTAGACCGGACTCCTTTGCTTTTTCTAATGCTGTCTTTAACGCCTCAAACACCTTCTGATTCCAGTAAGCCCCAGTAAGAATTAACGCTCCTGATAGCACCATGGCATCCAAATTACTATAGTCTTCATAGCAAGCCAGGCTTGCATCAATGTCCTCATCGGCACTACCAGCAAGACCAGCTATAAATCCTCTTTCGGATGCCTGGTCCAAGAGTATTGCTATTACACCGGTCGGCTTAGAAGAGCGGTATATGTTGCTGGTGTCTATATTTCTTGAAGCTATATATGCCTCTATAGCTTTTCCTAGAAGATCATCACCAACAGCGCTTATCAGTTGCACCGCTGCACCATAGTAAGCTGCTGCAACCGCAATATTTATACCAGTTCCTCCAATGCGCGACACTGGCGCTGCACTCAACTTGGTCATGCCACTTGTGACGTCCGAGACCCATCCTTGTGGCATGACCAAGTCTATATGCGAATCTCCGATAACTCCTATACGTGCGACCATAAGTATACACAAAAGTAAAATAAAAAGCGGGTACGCTTCTGGCTAGGCACGGCTGGGACTTACACCTGAGCTAGAAGCTACCCATCCTCTCTGTGCAAACGGCTTGTACAAAACTCGTATGAGTATAGGAGCAATAATCCAGTTCGGATAAAGACCAGTCAGCCATATGGCAGGAAAAGCTGCGTACCAGACAGCGGTAAGAGGAAGAATCCTTACGGTCTCAAGCCACGAACTTATAGGAAAAGCTAGACCAAAAACCGAAGTGATAAGTTCTACAACTAAAAACCAAACGATAGTTTTAGTAGTTGATAGACCCCTATCTCGAATCAGCTTATACGGCAAATACCCTGTCATGAAAACTCCGATAGCTCCGCCGAATGATCCTAAGGTAAAGGTCCCGCTTAATATGTCTCCAAGCACATTACCCAAGGCTAGACCAACTGCACCTGGTACGCCAAACAATAGGCCAAATGTGGCCATGAATGCGTTTGCCGGCCTTGCCTGAACGAATCCGGGTATAAGCTGCACACCCGCGGTGACTGAAAGGGATGCTGCAAAAACTGCTGCGACAACAGCCGCAATTATAAGCTCTCTTGGTGTCCATCTAACCCCGTTATCTTTGAGTACAAGTTTGCCATGCTCAAACACTGGGGTCTTCCTGAAAAAGACTTCAAGGATTATTAGTATGATTGCAAGAGCAAAGCAAATTAACCCAACAACGTATAAGGCTTGCAGTCCTAGCGCCCTTTCTATCCCAGATACAAAGCTAAATATAGATTTTGTGATTTGCGCCATTCTAAAGTTGCACCTCCTACGCACAACACTTCAGTGCAAGTAACTAAAAATGACTTCAGTTGTTCTCCTAACTCACATCACATACGTGTTCACCCCCTTTCAAGCATCGCATGCAACCTGTGCAGGCCCAAAAGAGCAACCGATACAGCATTATCCACCCCAGCGCCAAGGCTTATATCACCAGTCAGGTAATTATCGACAACTGAGCACACTGCGCCGCCTCGCACCCCGAAAAGAGAAGTCAAGGTAAGAATTACAGAAGCTTCGCGTTCTACATTCGCCACGCCAGCTTTTGACCAGTAGCCAATAATGTTTTTGTGATCTTCCTGGAGATATCCATTTACGGCCGCACGACCAAGTCCACAAAACATTGAGTCATTACTTCTGGTTATTCCAACATGAAATCTAACCCCAAGCTCAGCTGCAGCTTCTCTAAGGCAAATCACCAAATCTGGGTCGGCAACTGCTGGGTAAGACACGTCTACATATTCCTTAGAAGCACCTTCGCTTCGTACGCATGCTTTGGATATAACGATGTCACCGACCAATATATGTCTCTGAAGTGATCCGGAGGTGCCTACACGTACGACAGCATCGACTTTTGTGTGCATTAATATTTCCATTAATGCAAGTTCAGTATCTGGGCTTCCGGTACCAGTAGATACAACTGTTAGAGGAGTACCTTTAAAGTCGCCGCTGTACACTACGTACATGCCAGTATCACCAACTTTTCTGGCGTTGCTAAGCGATCTAGCTATATACTCTGCAGCATCGAGTGAAAATCCAAGGGGATCGCGCACAGCCAATATTACATATGGCGCAATTTCATCGGGCCTGCATCCGAAGAAAGTTAACGTCGCGCGTTGATCAAAACTTGGCACATTTGTTTCTGCAGTCATACGCTTGCAGTCACCTGCCTTGGCCACCTTTGATACACGGTAGTACACAGCTTTTCTACCTTACCGGGATCTACAGGATTTCTCGTTATCCCACCTTGTTTAATGCTTGTGCCCACTATCACCCCATCGGCCCATTGCAGAAGATCCATAATATCGTCTTCTCCGACACCACTACCTGCCAGTACTGGCACATTGTCAAGCGCCTGTTTAACCCGTTTCACGTCATCCAAGCTTGTCTTAGCCCCGGTTGCTATTCCTGTAACAACGATTGCATCAGCTAGGCATCTTTCAACTGCGTCAATAGCAGCAAGCTCAATGGGACGTTGCGCAAGCGGATAACCGTGTTTAATGTGAACGTCCGCAAAAATAGCTATATCTTCTGCACCAAGAACCTTTCTAATTCGTGTCACCTCAGCAGCAATACTTTCCATGAGCCCGGTGTCTACAACATAAACTTCTGTGTAATACGGTATCCTGACCCATTGCGCGCTGATTGCATGCGCAATGCCAATGCCAGCTCTACCATCTGACTGCAAAACACAAATCCCCATAGGCACCGTAATGTTATCTCGTATAGCCTTACCAATGGAAGTCATATAGGCAACCGTTTCTGGGTCAACCTTTTTCCAAAACGGTACATCCCCAAAGTTTTCCATCATAATACCGGTACACCCATTCTCCTCTAGTAGCTTCGCTTCTTTTACTGCCTGCGCCGTAATCTCATAGATGCTCTCTCCTTTGTGCAAGGGTGCCCCAGGCAATGGCGGTAAATGCACCATGCCTATGATCGGTTTTGTGGCTCCAAACAGATTGCGAAACTCCCTTATATTCATAGCACTACCTCCTGAATGAATTAACCAAAATACCTTTTAAGCTCAACCTCATATGCATACAAGTCACCTCTAAACCATGCGACCGTATGTTCCACCTTTGTACCGTCAGCAAAAGCACCTACTCTCTCTATAAACAAGGAGGGACTTCCCGCCTCAGCATCAAGGTGCCTAGCTATAGCCTCAGGCAATGCAACTGCCCTTATAGTTTGAACGCCTTGTGATATTTCTTCACGCAAAGTTTCCTTCATAAGTTTGTATAAGGAAACACTGCCAAGGTCAGTGCGCTCTAACGCTGCGCACTTTCTGTATAGGAGATATGTTCTTGTGAAAGCAACAGGAACCGAATTTGCAGTCCTTATACGGTCGATAACTAACGCCAGTTCGCCTAGGTCGCACTCAAGAGCCGCTGCAGTCTCTTCAGGCATTGGCACAACATCAGCCTTAAGCAGTTTAGCGCCAGCTGCATATCCAAGAGATTCGAGCTCTTCGGTGAAGCTCCTTAAACTGGCAAGCTTGGGTCGTAAAGCAGAGTTCATGGGAAAAGTTCCAAGACCTGGGGCGCGCACTATGAGCCCCTCGTATTTAAGCTGCTCTAGAGCCTTTCTTACAGTGCCGCGACTAACCCCAAACTTCCTGGCAAGTGTAATCTCTCCTGGAATAGGGCGATTAGGATCAATCTTGCCGCTGAGAATGAGGGCTTCCAACTCATTTTTAACCTTGAGGTATCTTGGCTCATTATCAAGTCGCGTACTCATAAATTCACCCCATATAGCCAGCAAATCTAAAGAAAAGACAAACGATCACAACTACCACGAGAAGGAATGTAAGTAAAATATCAACTCGTGTCCAGGCAAGCTCACTAGCAAAGTAAAATGTCCTTTTTCCAAAGCCAGTAAAACCTCTTGTCTCTGCCGCAAGGCTAGTATTTTCGATGATATCCATTGATCGCATAGCCAGCGGTATCAACATCCCCACATACTGTTGGAAACGCACTATAGGGTTTCTATCGTTAAATCTGACACCTCTTGCCGCTTGCGTATCCTTGATAGTCATGGAAACACCAATAAGAGTTGGGATGAAACGAATTGCCGTCGTTACCACAAAAGCAATGCTATAAGGCAGCCTGAACCCTACAAGCGCAACTGTGAGCTTTTCGAGCGGTGTAACCATGAGCAGCCATACCGGAGCTAGGAGCATAGTAAGTATACGTGCCCAAACCGTAATAGCAAACAAAAGAGCGTTATACCGCAAGCTGATGGGCCCCATGGAAAGAAGTACGCGTCCCCCATTAGTGCCAGCGCCAAAAAGTGCCCAGACGATAAAGGAAGCAAAGCTTATATATGATGCGAGCAGAAGGAAGGGTCTTACTTTAACAAATTCAAGTCCAGAAGTAAGATATGCAACGACCGTCAGCCCTAAAAGTATACTTGGTACAACCGGGCTGTCAAAAATAAAGAGCACAATGAACGCAGCTACAATAAATAAGAGCTTAATCTTTGCATCTAGCTTGTGCGCCCAAGTGTTACCTGGTGTGTAGAACTCGAAATACACGGCTAACTAACACCTCTTGTAGAAGGTTTTATCTGAGATACACTGGTTGGAATGCGACCATTTCCCGAATCACTTATCCAAATATTTTGCAGTGCACTTGTTACATACGGTGGCTCAAGGCCGGCTTGTTTTACAAGTGATGTATCCTTAAACACAACCCAAGTTCTGTCATATCCAAGCATTCTACCTTCGCTAAGTAGTAGTGTCTTGTCGGCCAGCTGCCCAACAAACCACATATCATGGGTGATAAGCACAACACATCTTCCCTCCGTATGTGCTAGGTGGTCGATTATGTGAGCTAACCTTTTGGCTTCGCTATAGCCTAAACCAGTTGTGGGCTCATCGAGTATAACAATTTCAGGATCCATAACAAGAACAGACGCTATAACTACTAGCTGCCTCTGGCCATGACTTAACAACATAGGAGACTGAGCCATAAATTTCTCATCAGTATTTATTCCAAGCTGCTCACAAATTTGGTACATTTTCTCTCTTTGCATAGCCTCAGGTATACCAGCGTTTCGCATGCCAAACAGAATCTCGTCTTTGACCGTCTCTTGCGAAATTTGATACGCGGGATTCTGAAATACGTAACCAACAAACTTTGCCAAGTCCGAAGGTGAAACATTTTTTACATTAGTGTCACGTACTACCACATCACCGCGGGTCGGCTTAACCAAAGCCAACATATGTTTAGCCATTGTACTTTTGCCAGACCCATTTCTCCCGGCAATTGCTACAACTTCGCCGCTGAAAAACTCGCAGGAAATATCATTAAGCGCATACACATCCCTTCCAGGATATCTATAGCTAACCTCAGCAAAACGAATGACTGGTTTCATGTCCTGCTTAGCCTGCCGCGTTGTTGCTGGCACAACATCAACAGAAACTTCCATGTTTCCTAGAGCTGCACTAAGTTCTGCTAGCGTAATGGGAGTGGGCTCCTTCATACCAAGGCGAAGTGCAAGTTCTGATGCCTGTGGGGGCCTTATGCCTAACGAATCTAGCTTAGCCGGAGATCCAAATATAGTTTTCGAGGTGTCATCATAAACAGCTTGCCCATCTACTAGCACAATAACGCGATCCACAAGCTGGGCTAAAAAGTCCGTATTCTGTTCAACTACAACAAGAGTGACACCTCTACCTTTCAGCTCTAAAAGCATGTCTAGGAGCCTTGCCCGTGCCTCTGGATCAAGCTCGGCAGTTGGCTCATCAAGCAGCAATACCTGCGGTTCACATATAAGCCCACTTGCTATTGCAAGCCTTTGTTTCTCTCCACCAGACAGAGAATAAGGAGAGTAGGATCTATATTTTGTCAGGCCAAACCATGATAAAGCCGTATTGACCCGCTCTATCATCTCTTGCGTGTCTATAGCTAAATTCTCCATACCAAAGGCAAGATCTGACTCCACTGTTATCCCTACTATCTGCGACTCAACGTCTTGGAAAACTGTTTGTACCTGTCTTGCTATTTCATGCACAGCGGTATCCGACACGCTTCGGCCCATTACGTACACGTTTCCTTCATAGTCTGCCTTGAAAAAGTGTTGAAAGGTACCATTAATTGCACGAAGAAAGGTTGTTTTACCTGCACCAGGCGGGCCAACTATACCTATACATTCTCCAGAGGATACCGAAAGATTCACACCTGAAATCGCCGGCTTATCGGTGCGCGGGTACGTTCCAGTAAACTGCTCGAACCTTATTGCCAGGTTATTGTACATCTTGTATATCCTGTATATACATGACACCTATGCAAATTAAATGTCAATAAGAAGAGTTAAAAATGTAGCGCAAAACGTTAAGGAGGGGACTTACACAGCTATCTGGGTCTAACGTAGCAAGTAAGAGTTTTGCAATAGAAAGCTATAAACGGTCCTGATAACCACTAAGAGTATATACTTCAACTCCGTCTGAATAGATTATGGTTGACGCTAACCCTAAAAATAACCCGTGGCCTAGTACACCAGGTATCGAGTCGAGATGATCAGCAAGCTTATGCGGTTCGTAGATTCCATTTTTGTACCATAGGTCGATTATGTAATTGCCATTGTCAGTTACGTAGGGGCTATTACCCTGCTTTCTTAGAGTTGCGCTGTCACAAATCTTTTCGAGCTTACTAAAAGTAGCACTCCACATAAATGGCAGCACTTCCACCGGCACACCTTTCATTCCTAGTACATTGACCTTTTTGGTATAATCGGCCACCACTACAAACTTTTTGGCAAAGCTCGCTACAATTTTCTCCCTGAGAAGAGCTCCACCGTGACCTTTGACAAGATTTAAGTTAGTATCAAACTCATCAGTACCATCAACAGCTATATCTAGCTGCTGATCATACACCTCAACCGTTTGCAATCCCAGAGAATCTGCTAGCTCTTTTGTTCGATTCGAAGTTGGAACGCACAATAACTGGCCTGTAAGCGGCTTTAAACCCTCTATAAAATACCTAACTGTACTTCCGGTACCAAGACCAACGGACATACCAGGCCTTACCAGCTGCAGAGCTCGTTCAGCCGCTAACTTCTTAGCATGTTCAATATTTTCCAGCATGTATTGATCGAGAGAGATCCAAAAAACCCTGTTTTGCGCCTTGAGGATGACAAAACACCGATGTTCCTGCAACTAGTGCATACGCCCCTTCTTGGACAGCTCTTGGTGCTGTATCTACGTCAACACCACCATCAATTTCTATCTCAACATCTAACCCCATGCTTGATATAAGATCTTTTAACCTATGTATTTTGGAATATGAACCATCTATGAACCGCTGCCCACCAAATCCTGGCTCTACAGTCAATATGTTCACAAGGTCTATCTCAGGCAGGATATCAACAAGTATTTCAGCAGGAGTTGCTGGGTTTATAGCAATGCCAACCCTGAGTCCCGCCTCACGTATGCTCGCGGCTGTTCTATAAACATTGTAAGTAGCCTCGTAGTGAAACTCGATGGTGTCAGCACCCGCTTTTATAAAGCTGCCCAAGTAAAGCTCCGGTTTTTCAACCATTAAATGCACTTCTATCGGGAGTGCTGTAACTCTGTTCACTGCTTCTACAACCATAGCTCCAAACGAGATGTTAGGTACATAATGACCATCCATAATATCTGCGTGAATACGCTTTGCACCAGCTTCTTCAACAGCTCTTATTTCCTCACCGAGCCTTGTAAAATCGGCTGAAAGAATGGATGGCACTATTTCAAAATCCATTTACAATTCCTTGCTAATGTACTTACTGAGTGAAGCTGCTTGCTCATCAATAAACAAAAGGGTACGCTCTATTCCCCGTATCCTTGCAGCAGGTATCGTGGTATCACCATCTAAAATCCTTTGAACGCTGGAGGATTTTGGATAACCACTTGCTGCGAGTACAACGGTATCAAACATAGATAGAGCCTTAAAAGTGAGGCTTACGCGTTTTGGCGGAGGCTTTGGCGCATTGTCAACAAAAATAGCTAGTCTATCATCGTTGACACAAGATCCTGGAAAAAGTGAAGCAGTATGTCCGTCTTCACCTATACCTAGCAATGCTAGGCTCGGTTTTTTCTCAAGCGCTGTTTTGAGCTTTGCCTCAAACTCAGATAGTGCATTATCACGATCTTTAGTTGTGTCGGGGAAAATAAGATCCTTTGGTCGGACATCTTTAAGAAGCGTGCTCAGCAACAACCCCAGGTTGGATTCTGGGTCATCTGGCAACACCCACCTTTCGTCAACGAGGACAAGACTTAGTGCTCGCCAAAAGTCATCATCACAATGCTTTGCATTTAAGCTCTCGTAAACTTTGGTGTAAGTAGTTCCGCCTGAAACTCCGAAAACCTTTGGCTTTACATGGCACACAAGCTTTACAATCTTATCGGATAAGTCGTCTAAGTCCTTGCACAATATTACTTCTATTCTGCTCATAAACTACTCCGCAAGAACTCTTGCTATGCTAAGCACTCCACTAAATACCTTATCCTCGCCATAATACTCAAGCTCGGACTCTAGCTTTTCGGCATCTGTCCATGCCTTGAGCAATATGGGCCTTTCATATACCGGCCCTCCCACTTCGGCAATTCTTATAAGCCCCATGGCATCCACCCTCTTTGGCGGAAGCAAACTAATTGTCCAGCTTGAATCATCGCTTTTGCCTCTGAGCCCAATGCGAGGTGATATGTTTTGGGTTTCGTCAAAACTAATCTTGAGCGTACAACTTCCTAAGCCACTTCTTAGGCTAAATAGCCGTACTGAATCATTATCTTGCAATTTTTCGGTCGGTGTTAGCCCAAGAGAATGGCAAAGCCAGCCGGCTAGATAAAATGGCCTGGTGCTTGGACCAGAATCGGCTACTGTTATTTGATCAAACACAAGTGAAGAAATCCTAAGTGGTTGAATGTCAAATGCCGTTGCAAGCGCCATTCTCTGCGGTTGAGTTGCACTAAAAGCAAGATCCACAATGCTGCATTTTTCACAAAAGCTTTCCTGGAAAGCTAGCATTGTGGCAAGGGCTTCGCTAGGATCTTCTGAGTATGACGTATCTGTAAGTGACCTAAGTGCTATTTCAACTAGCTCTCTTGCTACTATAAACTCTTTGTAAGAATCCTTAAGCCACCAAAGAAACACAGGGGTATCACTGCTTACTAAAGGCCTTATTACGGATGATACGTGCCTTGACACTTCGCCTTTTAAATTAAGCACAATCGCTTCATACATAAGCATTGCCTGTTCTGTGCCTCTGTTGCTTGTATAAGTGCTAACTTCTGCGTCAATGCGCGTAACATCCGCATCTGGTTCAAGAAGAATAATTATTGCTGTAAGTGGAAAGCGTTTTGAAACTTGCATTAATATTTCTTTTGCCAGGAGTCTTTCTTGCTGTTGTCTTGTTATGGCAACTACCGTTAGCACTCTAGTCCAGGAATAGGCGTTGCCTATTCCTGCTCCTGCCTTTGCTAGCCTAAGGCGCGCCGCTATAACGTCATGGAGCGACACATCTTCCGATGCCCAGACCCCACCAATGTGTCCTACGTCTGCAGAGATCATGGTTGCCGCCACACCCTTCCATCACGTGCAAGAAGTATATCTGCGCTTTTTGGTCCCCAGGTCCCAGCTTCATAGTTTGGAAAATCCGGCACGTGCATTGCCCATCCCTCCTCAATCGGATCTATAATGCTCCATGCAGATTCAACTTCATCAACTCTAGTAAACAAAGTTGCATCACCAAGAAGGCAATCAAGCAAAAGCCGCTCATATGCATCCAGTATCTCGCCACCAAAAGATGCACCATAGTGGAAATCCATACTCACTGATCTTATCCTTAGTCCTGGCGACGGCACTTTTGATCGAAATCTAAGGGATATGCCTTCTTCTGGCTGAATTCTCAATACCAGCAAATTAGCATCAAGCACTTCGAGGGCTTCTCTTCCAAATGACAAATATGGAGGTCGCTTAAATTCAATAGCAATCTCAGTAGCTCTTTTCGGAAGCCTTTTTCCAGTTCTTATATAAAAAGGCGTTCCTCCCCATCGCCAGTCGTCAAGTTCTAACTTAACAGCAGCATATGTCTCAGTTGTGGAATTTGGTGATACCCCTTCTTCGCTTCTATAATCAACTACCCTTTTGCCGGCTATCCATCCTGCTCCATACTGACCTCTTGCAGCTATCAAATTAACATCTTCCGGCTTTGGTTTACGAACAGCCCTTAAAACTTTAACTTTCTCATCCCGAACAGACCGTGCATCAAATCCTACTGGCGACTCCATCGCCACAAGGCAAAGCAACTGTAGTGCATGGTTTTGTACCATGTCTCTTAGCGCTCCAGCTTCCTCATAATAGCTACCTCTACCTTCAACACCTATATCCTCGGCAACTGTTATCTGAACATGGTCAATATACTGCCCCGACCATATCGGTTCAAATATACTATTTGCAAATCTAAAAACCAATATGTTTTGCACCGTTTCTTTGCCAAGATAATGATCAATTCTAAAAATTTGATCTTCACTAAAGACTTTTGTGAGTCTTCTGTTGAGCTCCCGTGCACTTGCAAGATCATGCCCAAAAGGCTTTTCCACAACAACCCGTCTCCAGCCACTTCCGGTTTCCCTTGCAAGCCCAGCTATGCCTAACTGCTCAACAATTATCGTGAACGCAGACGGTGGAGTTGCCATATAGAAAAGCTTATTACCGCTACCCGAGTTTTTCTTATCAATCTCATCTAGAACCTGCGCAAGCTTTTGATAATGCTTTGTATTGTCAATCTGCATAGGAACGTAATACAGCAGTTCCAAAAAGCGTTCCAGTTCGACTAGTGATAATTCTTTCTCTTCGTTAGCCTCAGTTATTGCCACTTTCATCGAATTCCGAAAATCATCAGTGCTTTGCTGAGTTCTGCCAACACCAACAATGGATGATCCCGGAGGGAGCTGTCCGCTTCTAAACAAAGTGAATAACGCAGGCATCAACTTTTTCTTTGTCAGGTCGCCTGTCGCACCAAATATGACCGTCTGCGCTGGATCGGGTACTCTTTCCTGCCGTAGGCCCTCTCGTAATGGATTTGGACGCTCTTGCCCTGCTTCCGCCCTAATCTCGTCTCTTTTAACACGAACTTGAACAGCCAATTTCAATCCCTCTTTACTTCGTGTCCACCAAACTCATGTCTTAACGCAGCAACAAAACGCGATGCGAAAGCCTCCTCGTCTCTTGATCGAAACCTTGCAAATAAGGATTCTGCAATGGTAGAAACTGGAACCCCATACTCAATTGCTGTTTCGACCGTCCACCTGCCCTCGCCTGTATCTTCAACCCAAGGCTTTACATCCTCAAGTCGAGGGTCTTTGCTAAGCGCCATGTATGCAAGTTCTAAAAGCCATGATCTAATAACACTGCCATGGTTCCACAGCTTTGCAATGGTGGGCAAATCCAAATCGTATTCACTTTTTGCCAAAATCTCAAAGCCCTCACTATAGCCTGCTAGAAGAGCATATTCTATACCGTTATGCACCATTTTTACGAAATGACCTGCACCAACCGGACCTACGTGCGCATAGCCATCCTCAGGCGCGAGGCTTTTAAAAATAGGCTCGGCTTTATCGAAATCATCGCGCGATCCACCGATCATAAGACAGTAGCCTTCTTCTAATCCCCAAATGCCACCGCTCACACCTACATCCATAAAATGAATGCCCGAATCAGCAAGCAAAGTTTGATGTTCAAGACTTTGTTTCCACTTAGAATTGCCTCCATCTATAACTAAGTCACCAGCTTGACAAAGTTGCGCCAAAGATTTCACAACTGAAGTTGTTGGCTCACCTGCAGGAACCATAATCCAAATGATTCTGGGCGTGTTCAGCTTATGAACAAGCTCCTCTAAGCTGTAAGCACCTTCAATCCCCTCGCCCACTATAGCATCAACAGCAGCCTTTGCCGCATCAAAGGCAACAACCTTGTGCCCATATTTTGTAAGCCTGCGCGACATATTAGACCCCATTTTCCCAAGACCAACCATGCCAATTTCCATTTCATACTGCCCCCTTAAGCCACCGCAGATATGGTTTCAGACACCGCTGATAAAAGCTGATCTAGCCCTTTTTCCAAATCCGAAGTGTCAAATTTTAATACTGGAAGCCCCTTATCACATAATGATTCGTAATCACCAAAAGCCTCAGCCAATGTAAGCTCTTCAAAGGTGTAGTTTACATTCGGCACCACTATATCGTCTGATGCTCTGGCTGTGATCTGAATAAAAACACCAATTGCAGGTCCTCCCTTGTGCAACTGTCCACTTGAATGGAGGTATCTAGGCCCAAATCCAAGAGCGGTCGCAACCTTAAGACCGTTTAACAGCTCCAGTCTGATAGCTTGAAGCTTATCGGCAATTTCCTTGTCAAACTGGTTTACGTATGCCTGAATAACTATGTAAGAATTATCGTTTACCTTTGATAGCAACCTGGATAGGGCCTTTTTTAGGCTGGTTTCCTTTTTCTCGCCTACGTAAAGTGCATCTTTCTGTGATAAAACCTGCTGCTTTTTTGCATTATCTGACAATATAGCCTTTGTCCTATCTTTGGCTTCTTGCACATTTGGCTGATCAAACGGATGTACTCCAATTAACTTTCCTGCAAGTGCTGTTGCAAATTCAAATCTCACAAATTCAGCACCTATATCCTCCTTCGACCTGAGTGTGATTGTATAAACAGGAAATCCAGCTTTTTCTAATGCGTTTACTTTCTTATACAGCTCAGAATCAACCAAATCAGAATCAAACCGAAGGTATATAAATGCGCGGTCGGGTTTGTAATTGTCTGGTGCTAAAACAGGCTCTCCGAATATTGGTATAATGCCTTTCCCTAGCTTCCCTGTGCTTTCCGCAAACAGCTGATCAACCCAAGAGCTAAAAGCTTCTAGTCCCGGTTCAGATAGAATTGTGATCTTGTTAATGCCTTTGGAATTAAGTCCTCCTAGAAAGGCAGCAAAAGATGACCCTGGGTTTGAGTCAATTGCGCGTATGCCACAGGCATCCTGCATAGCCATACCACTTTTTAGAATGGAGGCTACATCTACGCCACATATGGCTGCTGGTGCAATACCATACCAAGACAGCGCAGAGTACCTGCCCCCTATATCAGGTGGCGCCAAGAATACTTTCCTAAAGTTGTTTTGCTTTGCTTCTGCCTCTAAAGGTGTACCGGGATCCGTTATCGCAACAAAATGGTTAGATGGAGAGTGGCCTTGTTCTTTTATACGCTTTAGAAAATAGCGCAGCAGCGAAATTGTCTCGGTTGTTGTACCAGACTTGCTTGAAACTATAAATAGCGTTTTATCTAGGTCAATTTTATTTTCAACATGCAGTATACTGTCTGGGTGAGTAGAATCCAAAACAATAAGCTCAGGATACTCGTTTTGAGGTCCATATATTTTTGACATAACTTCTGGCGCAAGGCTGCTTCCACCCATGCCCAGTAACACGCAGTGGGTAAACTCCTCTTTACTTATTTGGTTTACAAGCTGATTCAGTTCTCCCAACTGCTGGTAAGTAGTTTTGGCAACTGTAAGCCACCCAAGCCGGTTCGAAATTTCACTGTTGGTATCAACCCCTTGCGCCTGCCAAAGAGTCACATCCTTTGCCCAAATTCTCTCGACTGCATTCGCGCTTTCAAGTTCCTTTACGGCATTTTCTACATCCTTGGTATGCGAATACAAAGACTCCCAAGCAAATGAAAGGGATGGTGCTTTAAATGCGTCAACCTTCTTTTGGAGCTCGGAAAGAAGCTTGTGATATGAATCAGAAAATGCCTTTACGCCCTCTTGTTCCAGCTCGTCTGTAACTTTATGCATATCAATTCCAATAGTTGCCAAAAGTGCTATTCTTTCCCGCGATTGGTCAACGTCTTTATCCACAAGCCGCTCAGCCTTGCCGTGATCTGCAAACGCGTATATCGTCTCTAGCGGCATTGTATTGACCGTATTTGGTCCGATCAACGACTGGACATAAAGAACATCGGAATAAGCTGGGTTTTTAGTAGAAGTACTAGCCCAAAGGGGCTTTTGAACGTTTGCACCTTTGCTTGCAAGTTGAAGAAAACTTTCTTGAGAAAAAAACTCAATAAACCTTTGATAGGCAATCTTGGAATTATCTACTGCTATTTTCCCCATAAGCGATTTCGCTATGGTGCCAACATCATGATCGTGTTCTGCAATTTGCTCTAGCAAACGGTCTACCTTGGTATCCACGCGGCTAACAAAAAAGCTTGCAACAGAGTGAATCCGAGATAGTTCTAGACCTTTTTTATGAGCCTCTTCCAGTCCGTCAAGGTATGCTTGCATTACCTCAATGTATCTTTCCACTGAGAAAATCAAGGTGACATTCACGTTAATCCCTAATGAAATCAGCTCTCTTATCGCGGGGATGCCTTGCTTAGTAGCAGGAACTTTGATAAATACATTCGGCCTTGAAGCAAGCTCAAATAGTTCTTTTGCAGCTGAAACCGTGGCAAAAGTATCATAAGCAAGATCAGGCGAAACTTCTATTGAGACAAATCCATCATCGCCGCTCGTAGTTTCATAAATAGGCCTGAGCACATCGGCTGCAAGTTGTATGTCCTCAATTGACACATATTTAAATATTTCCTCTACAGAGTGACCATGTTTGTAATACCTGTAAATGGATTCGTCATATTCTCTGCCCGAAGATATTGCCTTTTCAAAAATTGTCGGATTTGAGGTAACACCAGTTACTCCATATTCATTAACCAGATCTTTAAGTCCACCCGAAACTACAAGTTTTCTACTAATACTGTCTAGCCAAACGCTTTGACCAAAACTTTTTAGTCTTTCGATATTTTTGTTCATCTCTTATCCCTGCCATAACACTTTAATTGCTTTATTGATTACATTATCAATGGTAAAACCAAACTCCTTAAAAATCCTTTCGTATGGTGCAGATGCACCAAATCGTTCGATTGACAGTACATCGCCCTGATCACCAACCCAGCGTTCCCAGCCAAAGCTAACACCGCTTTCAACGGCAAGTCTTTTTCTGACTGCTTTTGGCAGTACATGTTCGATGTAGTCCTTTCCCTGCTCTAAAAACAGTCGCTCGCACGGCATAGATACAACCCTTGTTTTAATCCCAACTCTCTCAAGTTCTTTTTTAGCCGCAACGCAAAGCTGAACTTCGGATCCAGTTGCAATAAGAATTATGTCTGGAGTGCCCTGTGCGTCCAGAAGTATATAAGCACCTTTTTCGACTCCTTCTTTAGCTTTATCCTTAGTGCCAGGCAAAATCCGTACTTTCTGCCTTGTAAGAGCTAGTGCAACCGGACGATGCCGCTGGGTTAATGCAAAACGCCAAGCAGCAAGCGTTTCATTTGCATCCGCTGGTCTGATAAATAGAAGATTGGGAATAGCTCTGAGTGCTGCATAATGTTCAACCGGTTGGTGCGTTGGGCCATCTTCTCCAAGGCCAACTGAATCATGAGAAAATACGTATATTGGCGATATTTCCATAAGCGCTGCAAGCCTTATTGAAGGCCTCATATAGTCCGAAAACACAAGAAATGTACCACCGAAAGGCCTTACACCCCCATGCAGATACATACCATTTAGTGCAGCGCCCATTGCGTGTTCTCGTACGCCAAACCTAAGGATTCTACCATCATACGATCCAGCTTGAAATTCTTTCTCCCCTTTAATATCAGTGTAGGTGCTTGATGCTAAATCTGCAGACCCACCAAGCAGCCAAGGAATTTTACCTGCAAAGTAATTAACTGCAGTTCTGGATGCATTTCTTGTTGCCATACCATCGCTGTCTTCTGGAATCCAGGGTATGTCAGAATCCCAGCCCTCAGGCAACTGGCCTTCCTGAGCCATCTCAAACTCTTTGGCAAGCTCTGGAAATTCATTTTTCCACTGCTCGTAGAGAGATCGCCACTCATCCTCAAGAAGTCTTCCTCTTGGTACGGCTTTTCTATACTCTTCCAACACTTCGTCTGGAACATAAAACTCTTTGTCAGTTGGTATTCCAAGATTCTGTTTAGCCAGTATTACCTCTTCTGCACCAAGAGGTGATCCATGAGCTGCAGCAGTATCTTGCTTATTGGGACTCCCATAGCCGATATGCGTTCTACATACAATAAGAGAGGGCATGTCTTTTTGCTCTTTGGCCCTTGATATCGCCTGGTCAACCTCATTTATATCCATGCCGTCTATGTGCTGAACAAACCAGCCATAGGCTTCAAATCTTTTACCTACTTCCTCGGTAAAAGCCATCACTGTAGGGCCATCCAAAGATATATGGTTTGAGTCATAAAGCACAATCAATTTCGATAGCTTAAGATGCCCAGCTAAAGATGCCGCTTCGCTGGCAACCCCTTCCATCATGTCGCCATCGCTTGCAAGCACATAGGTGTAGTGGTCAATTATGTTGTAGCCAGGGCGATTATACCTAGCCCCAAGCCATGCTTCGGCAATCGCCATGCCAACAGCATTACCAAATCCCTGCCCGAGAGGACCCGTTGTAACTTCAACGCCTGGGGTAACCCCATATTCAGGGTGACCGGGTGTTTTGCTTCCCCATTGTCTAAATCGCTTTAAATCTTCAAGAGTTAAGTCGTAGCCTGTCAAATAAAGTAGTATGTACTGAAGTAGACAGCCATGTCCAGCACTCAGCACAAACCTATCTCTGTTTGGCCATTTAGGGTTTTTGGGATTGAACCTAAGATGACGTGTAAAAAGTACATGGCCAATGGTAGCGGCCCCCATTGGTAGACCTGGATGCCCAGAATTTGCCTTCTGGGTTGCATCCATTGCCAGGCCTCTAATAGTGTTAATACAAAGGTCCTCTATCGATGAACTTTTAGTAAGTGCCAACTCTGCACCTCCTCCACTCTAATAAGCCTTACGAGTTTTATTATCGACTAGTTGACAGCATAACCGGGAACCTCAAGATAAAAGAGAAAATAGATATACATAAATTGGCTTTCTACTAAACACATAGTGTGAATATCTCTTGCCCGCATATTATAGCCCTTTATATTGAATACTTATCCAATCAGCGATAGACTAAACAATATGGAAAGTGTGTTGTAAGAGGTGGGGGTAGTGCAATGGACACAGTTACAAAAATGAAGCAAAAGGCTTATGAACTTGCACAAAGGGAGGACACCTATTTAACTGAGCAAATTGTAGATAAATACATAAACCAGGGATGGCCACAAAAGACATATTACGATCTGCTTGAAGAAAACGCAGCCATGCACCCAAGTGGCGTTGCCATAATTGATGAAGACGGCTCAACTACGTCATGGCAGGAACTCCTAGAAAAAAGTAATGCCTTTGCAGCTGCGCTGCTGGATCTTGGTTTTAAACAAGGCGACTGCATCGGATTGCAACTTCCTAACTGGAGTGAATTCTGCTCAATAGTATTAGGTGCTGCAAGAATTGGAGTGAGACCCACCTTTATTCATATGCCGTATAGAGCATATGAAATGGAATATATACTTGGACTTACCGAGGCAAAAGGACTCGTCACACCCGAATCTTATAGAAACACAAGTCACCTTGATCTTGCAAGACAAATGCAAGAGCGCATACCCAGCCTAAAACACATAATTCTGGTAAGATCCAATGCAACCGATAACACGTTTAATTTTGATGACCTTCTAGAAAAGCACAAAGGCGCTCCAATAAGCATAGAAAAACCGGTATCAACTGAGCTATTTGTGCTGATGTTTACATCAGGCACTACAAGCAGACCCAAAGGCGTAATGCATATGCACGCAAACCTCATGTCCGCAAGCCTGGATTACGTTGACGCTTTTGACTTAAAACCAGAGGATAAGTGGCTTGCCGTGACCCCGATGACGCACTTGACAGCCTTTGGCATCCCGTTTCTAAGCGCCTCTCTTGCAGCTGGATCCACAATAGCTTTTCTTGAGGCTTGGAATGTCTCCAAAGCCCTTAAGGCAACCGAAGAGCTTGGCATTACGCATTTTGTAGGGGCACCACCTATGCTCATAGATATGGCTAGGAGCGAAGAACTTATACAAAGAGATCTATCGGAGCTTAGATTCTTAATGTATGCGGGAGCACCATGTCCAATTGAGATACTAAAGAAGCTGCAAGCACAACTAGGATGCGCGCTTACTGTCTTTTATGGATGGACCGAAGGACTTGCACATACGTATACTCTTCCAGATGATCCGCTAGAAATTACAAGCGTAACAGTAGGTCGTACAGGCAAACCTTTTGAAACAAAGATAGTAGATGACGCAGGGAACGAAGTAGGCTTTGGTGAAGTAGGTGAATTCTGGGGAAGAGGCCCAAATCTTTCACCCGGCTATTATAGACAGCCTCAGTTTACTAAAGAGCGCTACAACCAAGATGGCTGGTTTATGTCAGGTGACTTAGTAACTAAAAACCCCGATGGCACATACACATTCGTAGCACGAAAGGATGACGTCATTAATAGGGGCGGACAAAAAATCGACCCAAGAGAAGTCGAAGAAATATTGTATACACACCCGAAAATAAGCCAAGTTGTAGTTGTTGCAGTACCAGATGAAAGGCTTGGAGAAAAGGCTTGTGCTTGCGTTGTACCGGCTCAAGGGCAAACTATAACGCTTGACGAAATAAAAGCGTTTCTAGAGGAAAAAGGCCTTGCCAAGTATAAATGGCCAGAGTACCTTGACATTATAGATGCGCTTCCCATGACGCCTACCGGCAAAATTATGCGCTACGCACTCAGAGAAAAATTAAGAACACTGGCAGCCAAATAAAATCTGGCTAGCCTGCGTCAATAAAGCTTGCTGAAGACGCTGACTGCTGCACTTTTTCAACAAGCTTTTGGATATTTGCTGCATCCTCTATTGTTGAAAGAGGCTCTTCTCCATTTAGGCATCTTGTGATAAAATACTCGTCCTCAAAGGCATAAGATTCTTCATATGGAATGAAAGCCTTTGAATGAGTACCAATTGCTCTTGAAACAACAAGCTCACGCCATGAATGCATGGCAGAGCCAGAAGTTCCAAACACCTTTACAAGAAATGTCCACGGATCCACAGTATCATCATCTGCTGCAAAGCTTGCGAAAAGACATGCAAGAGCCCCATTTTGCATTTCCGCCATTACCAATGCCTGGTCATCGCGATCCAAATTTTCATAATGCAGTGAGGTAGTCATTGCAGCAACCCTTCTGGGTAAGCCTACAAGGTAATTTAAAACATAAAAATGATGGGTGAGAATCTGCTGCACAATACCTGGATAATGGGCTGCGATTTCTTCAGTGTGATAGATGGTATAAATTATCCAAATTGAAGAAAGTCTACCTAAATCGCCTGTGTCTATAACACCTCGTATTCGCCATATGGAGGGATCATAAATGTAGTTGTGGCCAGGCATACACGGGATTTTCTTGGCACGCGCGCGTGCAGCTATTTGCTCGACTTCTTTGGAATTTGCCGCAACGGGCTTTTCTATAAATACTGGTTTTCCGCTGTCAATTGCGTTTAGAGCATACACAGCATGATGTTCTACAGGTGTCAGCACATATACGGCATCCACTTCTTTAAAGAATGCTGCAAGATCCCTATAGTACTTTACTCCCCATTCTTCTGCCCTTTTTCGGTCGGCATCGGTTGCCCCATATATAGCCGCTAGCCTTGCATCCTCAATAGAATCTATAGCCCTTTTGTGTAACTCGGATACCATTCCTGCTCCTATAAAGCCTATCCTTACCATCTTGCTAGCTCCTTAAATCAAATTTGAAGTAGGAATCAATTGCTAGAATATAACATAACCTTTTGATACTTGAGGGGGTGAAAAAACTTTATGGAAGATATAGATCAGCTGCTATCATCACTTGGGCTCCCCGTAAATGATCTATATTCACTGCCAGATTCGCAAAAGCGCTTTCCAGATGGCGCCCATTATCGCATTGAAATTCCGAGTACCGAAGGTCCTGCCTGTCTTGAAGCCGTGCTTGATGAGGCATTAAAACTGAATGTGCCTATACACCGCATATCCCAAGGAAGTGGGGTGTTCATGCTAACAGACAACGAACTAGATCAAATGGCAAAAATAGCAAAAGATGCAAAAGTTGAAGTAAGTCTGTTTGTACGACCAAACGCAGGATGGACTCAGTCTGCCATGACAAGGGCATCTGCCGGTAGCGTTGCAAGCGCAACAGCATGGGGACAAGACCAGGTTAAGTACTGCATTGACGATATACTTAGAGCCGCGCAACATGGTATAAGAAGCGTTCTTATAGCCGACATAGGCGTTCTTTATGTGTTCGGCAAAATGAGAGAAAACGGCATCATACCTAAAGAAATGCAAGCAAAGGTTTCAGTCATGCTTGGTATATCCAATCCAGTAACCTCAAAGCTTGTTCAAGATCTTGGGGCAAATACTGTAAACGTATCAACCGACCTTGGACTTGCACAGCTTGCAGCTATAAGGCACGCTATAGATATACCTCTCGATATCTACATCGAGGTACCTGACAATCTAGGTGGTTTTGTACGCATACCAGAAGTTCCGGAAATAATAAGGATTTGCAGTCCGGTTTACATAAAGTTTGGCTTAAGAAATGCTCCAGACATATATCCTTCTGGAAAACACCTTGAGTCCGTAGCTGTAGCCATGAGTAGAGAAAGGGTAAGAAGAGCAAAACTTGCTCTAGAATTGCTGGAAAGAAACGCAAATGATAAGTTTGTGATGTCCCAGTTAGGTGCAAAAGGGATAGCTTTGCCAGCAGTTTAGACCAACATTGCCTTTTGCTATTTTTAAATACAAACAAACAAGTTAATAGGTTGCTCGGCCACCAGATATATCAAACACCGCGCCTGTAGAAAAAGTGCACTCATCAGAAGCTAACCACGCAATTAAGGCCGCAACTTCTTCGGCTCGTCCCATGCGCCCCATAGGGATTCGGCTTACCATATAGTCGATTGCCTCTTGGGTAAGTCCGCCAAGTATTTCAGTATCAATCACCGCTGGCGTAATGCAATTTACAATAATCCCTGTTTTCGCAAGCTCTTTACCCAATACCTTAGTAAGTGCTATGACACCCGCCTTTGATACGGAATAAGCTCCCATGTTAGGATTGCCATCTTTGCCGGCCATGGACGCAATGTTTACTATGCGCCCATAACCGTTTTTCAGCATATGAGGTATTACTGCTTTACAGCAATAAAACGTCCCATTTAGATTAACATCAAGCACACGATGCCACTGGTCAACCGGATAGTCAACAACAGGTGCATCCGGACCCGATATACCAGCACAGTTTACAAGTATGTCTATTCTTCCGAAATGCTCAATAGACTCATTAATCATATTGGATGCGCTTTCCAGGTCAGCCACGTCGGTCTTTATGAAAAGCACTTTCGAATCGTCAATTGCTTTTAGCTCTGATTCGGTTTGTCTTGCCCTATCTTCCAAAATGTCTGCTATAACAACGTTTATGCCATCTTTTACAAATCGTGTCGCGGTAGCTTTTCCTATTCCTCTTGCTGCTCCCGTAATGATAGCTGTCTTCGCCATGCGAACAACCCCTCTAGAAAACTGAAACTAAGCTTGACATACGTGACCAGCTGCGACTTATTGCAAACTCCTTATTACCCCTAATCTCTGAACTTGTAGGTTTGCCATTGGCAACTCTTATGATCTCCTCGAAAATTTTCTCTCCAACAGAATGTATAGTATCTTCTCCATCCAATATAGTTCCTGCGTTAAGGTCAATGTCACCATGCATACGGTTAAACACTTCGGTATTTGTCGCAATCTTTATACATGGAGCAATAGGAGAGCCTGTCGGTGTGCCACGCCCTGTGGTAAAGCAGACTATCTGACACCCACCTGCCACCATACCTACCATCTGCTCGATATCATGTCCAGGTGTATCCATGATGTATAGTCCATGGGCAGATGGCCTTTCGGCAAATTCAACAACCCCAGATACAGGAGCACTCCCACCCTTTTTTGCAGCCCCTAGCGATTTTTCTTCTATTGTAGTAAGCCCGCCTTCAATATTTCCAGGAGAAGGCTGCGCTCCCCGCACATCCACTCCAAGCCTTCGAATGTCTTCTTCGAATCTACTAATGACATCAAGAACAGCTTTTGCAACCTCTTCGTTCACAGCCCTTGCGGCAAGCAAATGCTCTGCACCAATTAATTCGGGAATCTCTGCAAGTATTGTAGTAGCTCCAAGTTCAACTAATTTATCACTAGCAGCACCAAGCGCAGGATTTGCTGTTATACCGGAAAATGCATCAGAGCCACCACATTCTAGCCCAACCATCAATTCCTCAATGGGCATAGCCTCTCTTTTAATGTTTTTTGCTTTTTCTACCAGATCTTGGACAAGCGGAACAGCAGCTTGCGCTAGCTGCAAAGACCCCTTATACTTCCCCAGATACATAAAATACGTTTCTCTTCCCATTTGCCTTATGCGCTCTGCAATGAACTCATCTTCCTCAAACACACCAACTATTAGTGAGAATGCAACGTTTGGATTTGACGCAAAGCCACAAAGCGTTCTTGCTATACGTTCAAAGTCGGGGTCGTCTGGATCAGCATCCCACTCATGGTTAACCGTAACTGCTGCTTTTACCTCTTTGCCAATAAGGTTTACAGCGGCATTGGCAACAACACTAACCGGCATTATAAGTACGTGGTTTCTTACACCCCACCAGCCGTTTTCACGCCTGTACCCACTCAGCATAAACTCTTGGCTCAATCTCTACATGCTCCTTGCTAACCTAGGTAAAGCAAAGTCAAATGATTGTCTTTTTTCTGCTGCGGTAAGAAATCCGTTAAATGTATCGATAAGCCTTTCTACAACAGTTGTTGCAGAAGCTTCTATATTTTCTACATCGATTAACATGTCGAAGTCATATTCAAGAGCATCATAGAGTTTTTGGTCATCAGTAACAGAAAAGACAGGACAAACTGCAAAGCCAGTAGGCATATTGCGTCGTGTGGCAAAAGACAATATTACCTGTGCTCCCATCGCCGCAACCTCAACATGCCTTAAAGGGCCTACTTTTTCTTGGCCTTTTATAATCTTAATGCCAACCTCCTCTGCATACTTTGCAACTTCTTCAACAACATGACTCCATTCGCCATCTATTCCAAGTAAAAATGATGACAGGCTTACTTCTTTTCTTTGTTCAAGGTCTAGTTCCTTTTTAAGCTGCTCAAGAATTTGTGATCCATATCGTATGGTATTATATGTACCACCTAATGCCTGTATTCCAACAAACTCAACCCTTTGACCAACATCTGCAATAAGATGTGATAGCTTTTTGCCGCCAATTGTTTCACAACCAAGGCTGACCACAATAACAGCACCAACGTTAGGATTTGACGCAAGCTTCGTAAAGATTTGCTCAGTATTGGTCACGTCATCTCCTACCTGAGCACAGCCATGCTGGTGTATGATAGCAACACCACCATCTTTAGCAATCTCTTGGGCTGCAAGATCAGCACACACAACAGACGGAAGTACCAATATATGATTTCTTGCCCCAACCCTTCCGTCACCCCGTACATAACCATATAGCTTCATGATGTTTTTCCAGGTAATCGAGCGCTAACTACATTATGTACATGCACATGTGCTCCAGCTTTGATATCGGCTTGTGCAATTCCAATTACCTCTCCATACTTTATAATCTTGCCACCAGTGCTTATATCAGTAAGTGCAATTTTATGGCCTCGCGGAATCCTATCAAGTGATGTAATAAGTGTTCCATCAACCTCTACAATGTCACCTTTTTCAATGGTAGATATAGCAACAGCAACATTGTCCTTTGGATCCATTTTGATTGCCTTTTTTGCCAAAGATCGTGACTTTTCCATTCTTTTACAAATACAAAATCTGTAAGATCACAAAGGAAAAGATAAATAGATCACTACTTAACAAAGGGACCACCACGCGCTTGCAAGCCCGCCAAAACAAGTATTATGGCAACAAATATGTACTCGTACAGCGCAGGCAGTCCAACCAGAACTATGAGGTCACTTATTATGCCAATTACAATTGCACCTATTGCAGCACCAACTATTGTGCCACGGCCCCCTTTGAAGGGAATGCCCCCAAGTATAACCGCAGCTATAGCCTGCAGCGAATATCCTTGACCAGTATTAGGATAAATTGATGACTCCCAGGCAGTTATCATGATTCCAGCCATGACAGCAAGAAAACCCGAGATCATAAATACGAGTATTTTTATAAGATTTGTTCTAATTCCAACTGACCGTGCTGCTTCCTCATCAGAGCCAGCCGCCTTTATCCATGTACCGAGCGGTGTAAAAGATATAACAAGCTGCCCTATCACTACCGCGCCCAACGCTATCCAAATGAGATGCGATACGCCAAATGAGGTTTGCGCTATGCCACCAAATACAAATGGGCGGGCCGGATGTACAGAATCAGGGTTTATATAATTTCCCCCATTAAACAAAAGCGCAACACCAGCCATGCCCCAGTAAGTGCCAAGTGTTACGATAAAGGATGGAATACGAAATAATGTAACCATAAAACCAACAAGGGCCCCTACGCCAAGCCCAAATAACATGCCAATTACCATAGCAACTATGCTGTTATAATGGTCAAACACATACAAATACGCTACAAACATGCCAGCGGCTTCCATGACACTCTCCACACCAAGGTCAATCATTCCAACAAGCATCACGAAGGATTCACCAACCGCTAGCATAACAAGAAAACTAGTGGATGTTAAAAGAGCCAGCAGATTGCTAGGTTTCAGAAAGTCTGAAGAAACAAAGCTAGATATTATGATTGCAACGATAAGAAAAGCAAGCGGACGTCTTACACTGCCGGGTTTACCAAATACGGTGTGCCCTATTCGCCTGACAACTGAACCAAATGTCTCTTGTGCACGAGGTGCTGCTGCTTCCATATGTCTTCACCATCTTAGAACATCGCATGTACAAGGTCAGAAACCTTAAGATCTTTGTTTTCCAGAACTGTTCGTATTTTCCCATGGTAAAACACAACAATCCTGTCTGCAACTTGAAGTATGTCTTCAAGACGATGGCTAACTAGTAACACTGTCTTTCCGAGCTTTTTAAGCTCTTTAATCAAATTCAATACTTCTTCTACCTTATTTACCGAAATTGCTGCTGTAGGTTCGTCCATAATAATGATGTCTCTGTTAAACAAAACTGCTCTAGCTATGGCAACAATCTGTTTTTCACCGCCTGATAGCCGCTCTACAGCAAGATCCGGCTTAAGATCGCTGTTAAGCTTCTTCAAAGCCTCCATTGCGTCTTGCTTCATTTTGGCGCCATTTTTAAAAACGCCAAAAAGCTTAAGCTCCTCACCCAAAAACATGTTGTCAGCAACACTTAAATCAGGGGCAAGACGTAGGTTCTGGAAAACCATTTCTATGCCGAGGTATTTTCTTGCAAATCTTGGAGAAGCTATGTGTACAGGCTGCCCTTTGTAGTAGATTCTGCCTGAATCAGGCTGATAATACCCGACCAAAAGCGAAAGAAAGGTGGATTTTCCGGCACCATTATCGCCTATTATCCCGATAACCTCACCTTTGTATATGTCTAAGCTCACATGGTCAACTGCTTTTACTGGGCCAAAGTATTTGGATACTTCTTCTACAGAAAGCAGAGGGGTTTTTTCTCCCCTCTGCTCCTTTTCGATCTCAGACTCTCCTGCCGCAAGTGCCATGTTACATGCCCCTATACCTTATGACGTTGCAGGATGCGCAGAAGACTTGCCATAAGGAAGCGGAGGAATTGTAGACGGTGTTCCCCACGCTCCAAATGTGTTTACATTACTTGCATCAACAAGCTGCATCGGGATCAAAACATCGCCATTGGGGAACTTGCTTGCTGGTGGCTTTATGTGGTACTCGAGGTAGTTCCACATTGCCTCAACAGCCCAGAAGGCCTCCAAGTATGGCGAGTGGGTAACTGTGTCAAGCTGTGTTCCAGCCTTTATTGCGTCAAGGCTCTGAGGCTGTGCATCAGCACCCACTACAAGTGTTTGCACTCCTGGCTTTATGCCGTGCGACTCAAGTGCCGTAATGACACCAAGTGCCATTGCGTCATTACCGCATATTACCAGCTGAATATTCGTCGTCTTAGCAAGCTCTTCTGTCATAAGCGACTGAGCTGTATCTGTTGCAAAGTTACCTGGCTCAACACCAATTACCTGAACCTTACCTTGGCTCTCGAGCGGACTTAAGTACTCCTCGGCCCCCTTGAGTCTATCCTCGGCAGTGCTAGCACCGAGAGTCCCCTCAAATATTAGTACGTGATAAGGTGTGGGAACATGGTGAGATTCCAGGTACTGGATAGCGTAAGCTGTTTGCTCTTTGCCAAGTGTGTAGTCATTGTCGCCAATAAAAGCTATTCGTGCCGATGGCGAGCTAACATCCCGGTCGATTGTTATAACCGGAATGCCCTTATTCATAGCTTCTTGAGCAGCGCTTGTGACAGACTCCTCAACTGGGTTCAGAATTATTCCTTTTGCACCAGCAGCAATAGCCTCTTTAATCTGGCTTATTTCAGTTGGTGCGGAGTTGTTAGCTGAAACTATCTTAATGTTCATACCTGGATAGTATTTGGCTGCCGCTTGAACACCTTGCGCCATTGGCGCAAAGTACGGATATGCAAATCCCGTGAATATGAAGTAAACTAGCTTCTTTGAAGAAGTTGCAGAAGATGAAGAAGTTCCACACGAAGCTATAAACAAAAGGGCAACTACAAGAACACCTAAAATTCCTAGGCGTCTATGCATCTCACCACCACCTCCTAAATGCATTGTACGCTAGGGCATTAAAAGCTACAACCCCCTGCGGCAGGAAGTCCAGCCCAACTCAATACTAATCCATCACACATATAATTAGCAATACACATACCAACCTCTAGCTTTAATGGTAGTACTAATTTTTCAGCAATTTGTAACAGAAACATAAATAAATGATACCGAGGCTTTGCACCTACCTAACTACTTCACGTATACTAGGAATGCTTGTCATGGCACCTTTTTTAGTAGTCGATATTGCCGCTACATGATTGGCAAAAATTGCACTTTCATAAAGTGATTTGCCGTTTGATAACATGAAGGCAAGTGCCCCTGCAAACACATCCCCAGCTCCGGTTGTGTCTATAGCATTTACCTTTTCCGCCTCGATATACGCTTCATCATCACCATCGGCTATAAGAACACCTTTTTCTCCCATCTTTAATGCAACAGCTTTTGCAAGTCGCTTTAGATATTGCAGCGCTTTTCTGGCACTGTCCATGTCAACTATTTCAACACCGGTATAATGCTGGGCCTCTGTCGTGTTTGGAGTAATAAGATCAATGTATTGCCAAAGTTCGTCTGGCAAATCACGAGCGGGAGCAGGATCTAGCACAACAAAGGCTTTGTGTTCAGCTCCAAGTTTGGCTGCTGCCAACACAGTATCAGTCGGTATTTCAAGCTGAAGTAGAAGTATGGAGGCAGTAGACCAATCAAGAGATTTTAAATCTTCTGGCATTAGTCTAAAGTTGGCACCAGATATTACCACAATTCGGTTTTCGCCATTTTTGTCAACTCCAATTATCGCAAGCCCAGTAGGTGCATCTGGCTCACGCTTTACATAATCAGTAATTACACGATGCTCATTCAAACTTTTGCATAACATCTCGCCGAAAGAATCTGAACCAACTTTTCCAACCATGTAGGTAAGGGCTCCCATTTCACCTGCAGCTGCAGCTTGATTTGCACCTTTCCCACCAGGCAGATATTCTATGCTCTCACCCAATAGAGTCTCTCCAGCATTTGGCCATCTGTCTACCTTGATAACAAGATCCATATTTAAACTGCCGACAACAAATACAGCACGTTTTTGTTGATCTTCCATAGCCATTACAACTTAAGGCCGTAGAAATTTATTGCATTTTCACGAAATACTTTCGACTTAGTTTCAAAAGATAAGCCAGAGTAAACCCGATCCAAAGAATCAACAGCTAAGTTCAGTACCTGATCATATGTTGCAGCAAGAGTACAAACAGGCCAGTCACTTCCAAACATAAGCCTATCTTCGCCAAAAAACTCAACAACAGCCTCGACATATGGCAAAAAATCATCAATTTTCCAGCTTGTATGATCTGCTTCTGTAACCATTCCTGAGAGTTTACAGAAAACCTTTGGATTTTCCGCTGCTTGCTTCATATAGCTGCGCCAGGGCTCAACTTCGTGATCCTTAATGTTGGGCTTTGCAATGTGGTCTATAACCATGTAAAGATCGGGCACCTTCTCAGAAATCCTTGGAATATACTGAATCTGTGGCCCCTTTACTAAAATATCGTATTTTAAGTTATGCTTTGCTAAAACATTTAATCCCTCTATAACGTCTTTTCGTAGCAACCACGCTGGATCCTTTTCAAATTGCGTCAAGTGTCTGACACCTACAAATTTGTCATTTGATTTTAATTCCATAATCTGCTCTTCGAGTATAGATGCAGGCTGAAGAAGATTAACCCATCCTACAATCCCTTTTATAAAATCTGCCTTTACCGCAAGCTCTGAAAACCAAATGTTTTCATCAAGGCTGTGGATTACGTTGACTAATATTGTCCCTTCTACATCAGCTTTATCTATAATGTCCTTCAAATCAGAAGGAAGAAAGCTTTTATTCAACTTGCTAGAATTTGCGAGCTCCCACGCGTAAGTTACAGTACCAAGTTCGTAGGGAAGATCACCTACTCTAAATTGCCTTCCAAGTTCCCAAAAGTGCTGATGGGCATCGATTATTCCAAGCATGATAAGTTTATTTTATGAAACATAAAGTTAAATTCGTAAATAGCGACAAGGAATTCCTCAGCTTATTAGCTCATGCAGGAGGGTAAAATGGTTGAAATTAAATCTTTTGTGGCGGGGCAGTGGCTAGAAGGCGAAGTTGTCAACGATGAAAACCCAAGCAACTTAAAAGAACCAGCGGCGCTAGCTCATCTTGCAGATATGTCTGTAGCCGAAAAGGCAGTTGATGCAGCAAGGTCAGCCCTTGATAGCTGGAAAAAACTTCCTGCTCCATCACGTGGCGAAATACTTCTAAAGGCAGCTCGTCTTCTAGAAGAACGGGCAGAGGAAATTGGAAAAGATATGGCACTCGAAGAAGGCAAGACAGTAGCTGAGGGCATAGGCGAAACGAAAAGAGCTGCCAATATCCTTAAATACTACGCAGGCCAAACTCTTGAACCAGATGGTGAAACTTATCCTTCTGCATCGCCTATAACGTTTCTTTTCGCACGGCGCGAACCAGTAGGAGTGGTACTTGCTATATCCCCATGGAACTTCCCCATTGCTATACCAGGGTGGAAAATAGCCCCGGCTCTTGCCTATGGCAACACGGTTATTTGGAAACCTGCTGAAATAGTGCCTTTGACCTCATACCATTTTCTCAAGGCCTTGATAGATGCAGGCATACCCACTGGCGTGCTCAATATGGTCATTGGAAAGGGTTCAACAGTCGGAGATTATCTCGTTGAACATCCAGGAGTAAACGCTATAAGCTTTACAGGATCAAATAAAGTAGGTCGATCCATACTAGTAAAAGCAGCTGAGCGTAATAAAAAAGTGCAACTCGAGATGGGCGGCAAAAATCCAGCCATCGTATTTGCTGATGCAGATCTTGACTTGGCTGCAGAAATGGTAGCAAGAGGAGCGTTCATGTCAGCCGGGCAAAAATGTACAGCTACAAGTCGCGTGCTTGTACAAAGAGAAGTTGTTGAAAAATTCATACAAAAACTCACCGAAAAAGCAACCACATGGCCAGTTGGTAATGCCCTTGATCCCAACACAAAGGTTGGCCCACTCGCCTCACAAGAGCAATACAACAAAGTAAAGTCTTATCTTGATCTTGCAGCGGAAGAAGGTGCAAGTTTTGTAGCTGGCAGAAAAATGGATGCCCCCGATCCCGGCTACTTTGCACCCCTTACAGTACTTACAGATGTATCAGAAAGATCACGACTTTGGCGAGAAGAAATTTTTGGGCCTGTTGCTATAATTCGTCCGTTCGAAGACTACGAAGAGGCAGTTAATTTTGCAAACGACACAGAATTTGGACTTGTTTCAAGTGTATTTACTACAAACCTTAAGACTGCTATAAGGTTTAGCCAAGATGTCCAAACAGGAGTTGTCAAGGTAAACCAGGAGACAGCAGGGCTTGAGTACCAGGTACCGTTTGGTGGCATGAAAGAAAGCTCAAGCGGATCAAGAGAACAAGGTAAAGTCGCAAGAGATTTCTACACTCAGTGGAAAACAGTATATGTAGATCTACCTTAAAGTGGTCTTTCTGGGCTCTTATCGGGCAGCAGAGAATAAAAACGCGATACAGCCCATTCATATACTCCAAGCATAAGTATGCCCGCGCTTAAGAGCGGATGACGAAATAAACGCCGCGGCCTTCTGATAAACAGTTGACCTCTTTCCAACATGCTTAACTGAAGCTTTGCCCTCTCTGGGTGGCTTTGGGCATAAAGCCTGAGTGTATCAGCATAATGCGATTTTTTCATCACAAGGTCTAAAAAACGTGGACTTCCTTCATTGTGAAATATAAAAGACGATATCCTATCTACTGATCCAAACTCTCTTATCCTCTGGTCAAGATCCCAGTCTTCTCCACCAAGTAGGGAAACATCAAATCCACCAGCCTTTTCAAATGCATCACGCCTAAAACATCTGGCAGCTTCCATCCACCATATGCCAACATAAAACGATCGCTCAAACGCCCTTACCCTTGCCCAGTAGTTGTTTCCAATAGACACCTCAGGTATAACAAGCGCTGCAATCGATGGACTCGTTTCCATTTTGGAAATACATTCCTCTATCACTCCCTTACTGCATATCATGTCAGCATCAAGAAACAACAGTAGATCTGCACTTGCCGCCTCCACTCCAAGATTGCGCTGTAACGACCTATTAGGCTTTGCCGACATGAGCTTGGCTCCAGAATCCAGTGCAATTCTTGCGGATCCGTCACAGCTTCCTCCATCCACTATGATTATCTCAACCTCATCACCCGATTCTGCTAGCACACTGCTTATGAGGCGCTTGAGATGCGCTTCGGCGTTCAAAACAGGAACCACGATAGAAATCTTCTTCCTTGTCATTCCATGGTTTACCAGCTTTATTTGAACTGCATGCCTAATTATACCCTCTCCACTTGCCTTTTGGTCAATTCATGAGAACGAGCCAGAGCCTTCTAGCACGTTTGTAACTCGGCATTTTAGTAATATCAGAATTCATGATAGTGCACATACATCTGCATATACGTAATTCGCCTGCACTAAGCACTAAAAGAAAAGGGCAGAATAATTGACTAAGTACGCTTACACGGGAATACTAGATGTAATAACTATTATTCTCGCCGTATTAGCTTGATGCATACTAATCTCACCCATATAAAACGCGCAGAAAACACAATTGCGCTAGACAACTTCTGAAATACGTAGACCTCAATGCTCAGCCGACGAAACTAACCCAGCTCAGCCTCTAATCAAAAGATCTATTTTATATTTACTATTGCAATACCGTGCACCACATCTGTGGTTCCAATAGTGTTCAGTTGACTATTGAGCACTCTCCAGTCAGGCCATCCGTGTTTTCCGCCTAAAGCAAAAACATCATCGATAAGAATTACATCTCCGAACTGCGCACTTTTTTGGATTGCAGCAAGTTCTTTTTCAAGCGGTACATAGTACTGCAACTCATCCTCGTTCCCCTTATTAGCTGTGCTAGGATGGACATCAAGATAAAAGCGCTGGTCGTACTAATGACGAAACAAACTCTTCGCTAAATATGTCCGGGCTGTCACCATGCAGTACACTTAACTTATTCAAATTTCGCAAACCTTCTCTTTGCTTTATCATAAAGATGATCATCAAGTTCAATCGTATAGAGCTTATCAAAAAACCTCACTACACTATGCGTCGTATCTCCGTAATATGTACCTGTTTCCACAAAGGTCTTTAATCCATATTTCACCGCCAATAGTTTTATCAATTGCTCCTTATAAAGATTAGGTGCTGGTACCGGCTGTCCTTTTGCCAACCACAAAAGCTAGCTGACATATCGTCCTACTCTACCCAGTAAAGTAAATCGCATAATCAATATGTACATTCCACCAATGCCAAAACTATATAGCCAGTTCGTTATTCCGCATTTGCAAGCATAAGTTCATCAGAAATCCACCGGTACATAATTTCTATGCCTATTCGAATTGGTACAGACGGTCTCCACTTTAGAACAGACCGTATAAGCGAATTATCACTATTCCTTCCACATACGCCTTGGAGAGCTTTCAGATTGTATACTTTGTTTATCGTCTTATTTACAACCCTTGCAATAATGTCTACCAGCTCATCTATTGTGACTTGTTCGTCTGACCCTAAATTGAGTGGATACGGCTGACATACTTCCTCGCTGAAGCTCAGAGGTTCAGGGTCTCTGTCGTTCTCAGAGTTGCCCCTTCGGAGGTATCAGTGCTCCCTTCGCACACAGCTCTGTCTGGGCGCAATTCACCTACACCCTCCACCAACGGAGGACAACGCTATGTTGAACAAAGCATTGACATAAGCGTAGTCAACGTGCCCACATCTAGGACACTTAAACAACTTATCTTCCCTAAATCCCTACCCCTCCACACCTAGAACACTCTTTCCACGTGTTTTTAGACTCAACATAGGTTATGAGAATACAATTCAATCTCGCCTTGTATTCAATAAATTTCTTAAGCTGGTAGAATAACCACGAGTGCAAACTATAGTTGAACGATTTGGTGTGCTTCTTATCATTGCTTATTCCATCAAGTTTTTCTAGCTTTATTCCTGCGTTCTGCTCTCTAGCTATCTCCACAATCTTCCTTGATACCTTATGGTTCAAATCTCTGATCACCCTGTCTTCTCTGTTCTTAATCTTCTTCAACAACCTGTATTTCTTTGCTTTCTGAAGCTTCCTCCTTATTTCCTTCCCAGTTTGAGTGTTGGCTACCACAGCAATGTGCCCCATTATATTTCTGTCTACACCTAACCATGTCTGCACTTCAATCATTGGATTATCTGGTATAAATATGTGGGCGTACCTAATTGTCTATTTCAATCCGATTGATTTTCTCAAAATCTTTCTTGAAGCTGTATCAAAGCACTAGCTTCAAAGAAGCTATGTATATTTCCTGCTTTTCTCTATCCACACAAATACCTTGGTTAGGTATTGTCAGTTTCACGCTCTTAACATTCTTTATCTTTTTGTCTCTCGAATACTTTCTCAATATCTGGTTTGCAATAATGCTCTTTAGACCAAAGCATTTGATGTCTTTAGGGTAAAGCGTGTGAGTCCTGCCCACAAACTCCGTAATCTGCTTGGCCTTCCTCAATTCTTCAGAAACATCCCTGCTATGCCTGAGATTGAATATTAAAATCATTCCCCCTTTCTGCTCCTCAATGTATTCCTTTACAACCTCAAGCCTCACTGCCACTCACTCAAAAATGAATTTTGAATGTGTCCATAAGATAGGAAGTTTTCTCTTGAGTTCTGAGAACATGTGTCATATATCCCTTAATTCTGTTCGCAACATACTATACACCTATCTTGGAGTTCAAGTCTATAAGAAGGTGCACGTGGTCAGGCATAACCTACATCTAAAGTACCGTATGCCCATAATAACCCTGTTTTTTTCAAGAATCATTTCCTTTAATCTCTCATCGATGGGAGGAACAAAAACCCTTCTTCTATATTTAGGGCAAATTATCACATGATATTGGCAACTGTACGCCATATGATCTTCATGATGGTATTCTTTCGTTTATTGGCTTTATCCATATATCATAAGAATTATTGAATATATACTTTTACCAACAATTAATCTCCTCACTAAAGGTCCGAGCTTTCTTGCTCATTTATTCGCAAATCAAAAATCGCACCTACGGTTTTTTAAGACATACTACTAAAATTCATTGCAGCTATCGGTTAAAGCAAATAACGCATGCGGCGAACAGAGAAAAATTATGAAAACTTACATATCACAGCCTATATCTGGCTGCCAATCGCCACTCTAATGAAGAATGCACGCTGTGGCATTGCTTAATGTTTCTACACGGAACATAATCCTACTCGTCAAACCGATCACGTCAGCGTATGTAAGTCAATTATGCAATGGCTACAACAGCTTTCCAAATGAAATTATTGCTTTGTTGCAACAGAAAATATGTTAGTAAAATGGGTAGCTCCTGTAAGCCATTCTTTGTCCTGGTAACGACTAATGGCATCGGCAAAAAATGCTTGCCTTCGAAAAACCCACTTTGATATATATAGGTCAAGCATACCAACAATTTCCCACATACCACCTCTTAAAACTACATTTTTCGGGACTAATCCCGCTTTAAAAATTAAGGATATAACTTGCTCCATAGTGTAATGCCGGTGTCGAACCAACCACCATGCGGGATCCAAAAGCGTAGCAATAGTTGATCTGAAAGGTGTCGATAAGTACAGAATACCTCCTGGTATGAGCACTCTCTGAACTTCTGAAAGCAATTTAAGTTCGGTGCCCTTAGGCAAATGTTCCATAACCTCTAGGCATATTACCGTGTCAAAGCTACAGTCATCAAATGGCAAACTAAGCGCATCTGCAACTTTTAGCACAAGTCGATCCGTAGTAGGTAGATATCTTACGGCCGTTTCTAAAGCACTTTGTCGCGGCTCAATTCCCACGACCTGCTTGACTTCGTTATTTAAACACCATAACTCCAGCCATCCATAGCCACATCCTATATCTAACACTCTTTTACCAGCTATAGATGACTTTGGAATAAAGACCGAGGTGAACAGTAACCTCCCGTGCAGTTTATCGGTAGGCTTTTCGTTTAACAAATTTCTCATAGTATATTTTGTATAATTGACTGCTACTGGCAAATAATTTTACCATTCGCATGTTTGATGTTACGATTAATTGGACAAAATACCGTTTGCATTTTACCCTGCGCATGCGGTTCCTACTATATAATCCCGCGAACTACAAAGATCAAGGTCACGCTATATTTTCTAATTTACTTCCTTGGCTTCTCTGTCAAGAAAGTGCCGCAATCATCCTTTTAAGATAATGTTTAGTTTATATTCATCATACGGACTCGACGCTACATGACCAAAGTACTCAGCTATACATTGCTAAGGCATAAATTATCACCTTGTGGTGCGTGGAAGGCTCCACTCATAGTCGCAGGACTCTTGGTTTCACGGTCATACGTTCGTAAGATAAATTTTACTGAAGCCATTAGTAGTACGGGCTCCCTACAAAAATAACTCCATACGGCAACCGCATTTAATCATCTTCGTTCAACCCCTTGAATTAATAGTACGTTCTGCCTATATATAGGCCGTAGAGGCTCTGCAAGAAATTGATCATCTGTCTTGTCAAATTCACCTAGTTAAAGACTCTTAGCTACATTAATATTAGTAGCACGCAAGCAATCACCCATCAAAATCATGTCAACGTATGGGCTCGATTGGACTGCATACAATTCGTAATATACGCCAATTATCGCTAGAATATTAAATTTGCCACAACAATCGCCGCTACCTTAAACGACATTGTTATTGCGTTGTATTTCGGCTCTGTCTAGATATCGTTAAGCCCGTACACATGTGGTAGTAAGGCTTATTAGGCCGCCAGCGACTAACCGCAGAGCACCCTAATTTCCATTATTTACCGGTATTTACCGGCCGACTTGGAGATCCTGCGAGCCATGACAAAATGGTACTAACAACGCATTTGCGTGTGAATGGCGATAAGCTCAGGATACATTTACAAACGAAAGTCGTATACGGCATCAAAGTCTTTGATTACAGCAAACCACTTCCAGTCAACACTTTCGTACCAAGTAAAGTTTTTGCACATAGATTTTAACCAAATAGCAACATTAGTAAATTCTAGTGCATCACAATTGCTATGTTAAACACTTAAGTTTGGCTCAGGCCTCTGGTTTAGTCCATCGTTTAGCGGCCTGTTCCATGTTGACTATACTGTGTGTATCGACAAGTGTTTAATTCACATGTATCCGTAAAATGGGAGCAAATTATCACAATGACAGATATCCCGCAAAAACAAAGCCAATGCAAAAACTGTCAACTAATCAATGGATTGCCTTGAATCTTTAAACCCCAGCGTTACAGTTACAAGGGGAATTTATACCTACAGTTACACATAGCTTTTGCTACCTTCGGTATAGGGATTTATCAAGCGGTAACATATCGTAAACTCTACCTGACACTAAAATATACCCCTATGAAATAGAAGCACTGAACAATGGGACAGTATATTCCTAAGTGTCAATACATATGAAAATTACTACCTAATATGCAGCACATATAAGTTTAGCCGACACCTTAGTTCGTCTCATTACTATGGGGCTATATAAACATTCTCTGGTCTCATAGTTACATCAGTCGCCATTTTTGCATATCGAGTTAACTGGAGAAACAAGCTCGTATGAAGGTAAGCTTGCTGGCCTGTAGATAAGAGGTTTTGATAATTCGTAGCGCGTTTATCTCGTGACATAAAGTGCTCCAGGGCTAGAGTAAATAAACAACACCACCCGCATGCCCAAACGCACTGACCTACAAACGTATGCTCGCACTCTCTTGTAAGCGCATGTGTTATGCAATAGAAGGTATTCTTGGTATGTAATTTGCCTTATTGTGAACGGTAATTAGGTGGTCTGAGTACACTATCAAAGTAACACTATACAACGCCATCTACAATTTACTCTATTCGTTACTTGTCAGCTGTTCGGCTCACATACCGCGAATTAATAAGCATAATAGACCTCTAGCAATACCTGGGACTTAATAAAATCAATACTAGGCATCGAAAAGATTTAGAACCGCACACCACATCCCTACCTGTGTCGGCACTGCCGACCTACGACACATCGAGGTATTATAAACAGCTCGATGGATTCGGCCAACGCCGGGGACTATTATCGTAAACTTAAGAGCATCGAACAAGTTATAAAAGCTTACTTATGTTGGAAGCACGATTCCTATATGCATATGATTTCATACACTCAACCATATGCTCAACATTATTTTATTGTATAGTTCGGAAAAAAGGGGAAGAGATACAAGTCGTTTGCCAGCATTTTCAGCAACCCGAAGACTATATACCCCGCAACTTTTCTAAAATGAGAATGCATGAGTTCTGCTATGAAATGAACCCCAACCCTAAATGACTGAAGATAGCCTAGCATCTCATCCCTGTCCACACCGTCGCCACAATGACAGGGTACCAGTTGTAAGACTGAAAATGTACGCTGTCATTCGCCCTTATTATTGGCCTTACTATCTCTTGTACCTCTAGTAATTGGTTGTACAGGTCAACCATCATTTTCCCTTACCTTGCTACCTATCTTCCTTCCTTAATTGCCAAATACCTGTGACACTTGAAAGTCTGTCATATTGCTCTTACATCCTATCTCAACCCACTCACAATGTCGGTAGCCCCAAGCTAATACCTCTTCAAGCATCTAAACTTAACCCGGGTAGCTTAACTATCTTCACCTTATCAGCCATCTCATCACTGTTCGCAGTAACCATCTCACCTTCAGCAGGTGTAATGTCCTTGGTCGCATAAAAACTAAACGCTGTAATATTACCTATGTTAACCACTTTCTTGTCCTTACATCTTGCTTCTATAGCATGCGCCGCATTCTGAACAACTTTTATCGCCCCTTTGACTAACTACCTCAAGCCGGCTGCCCGTACAAATGCACTGGAGAATAACCTTCGTCCCATTACTGATCCTATCTATCGCCGTTTCTACATCTAAGTTAAAACTCACCTTATTAACATCTACCAATACAGGTTTTGCTCCAACATAAAGAATTACATTGACTGCCGAACAAAACGTCATAGTCGTCGTTATTAATTCATCACCCTTTTTTACCCCAAGTGCGACTAACGCTAACTGAAGCCCCGCGGTACATGAACTCACTGATATAGCGTGCTTGCTCCCAACATACTCCGCAAACTCCCACTCAAATTGCTCGCATCTTGGCCCATATCTTATCCACCACTCTTCAAGGTGTCGACAACCTCTTACACTTCTTTTTCACTTATGCTAGGCTTAAAAATGGTACCAGCTTTGTACTTGCTTCCATACTTAAGCTAGTACTCCACACCACTAGCTATACACATACGACTATCTGTCAGACAATAAACCTTCACAATTGCAGGACCACCTTTACATGACAAAGACTCTGTAAAGAACAAAATTTGGACAGAGCTTAGGTTCCGCGTACATTTATTTGGTAGAACAGCAATCGAATTCTCGCTATATGTTGCCATGCGGCTTAAAAATCAACAACTCAAAACCACATCATCTAATGAAACTTTCAAACACGCGAGGCACATCAGTTTTTAATATCTTTTATACCTAAAACAAGGCTTTGCCAAGTAGAGGTAGCAAAGTAAGCTGGTTTGGTACGCCTTTGGCAAAAGGAAGTAATTATGTATCTTGGAAGTACGCATGAGCTTGATGATTAAACCCAATCCTCGGTTAAGTGTATTAGGCCTTCATGCTGAAGGAATCGCCCGTTAAAATTGTCGCAAACCTAGTGCTCGACACATGAAAAATTCTGTATACGCGAATAACTTGTATAGGTATAGAACAGCAGAGCTTCAAAGTTTCACTTTTTTGCTCTCGTTTACAGGGATCGCGGAACGCCTCAAGCATTTTATTAAGAGAAGAATGTCAAATGCGTATAAAACTGTTCTTTATGAAAGCCTGACTACTCTAAGTACAATAAAAGCTTGTATTATTTTCGTTATCCATCTTAACCGAGCATGTTTGCGGCTTTCTTTATAATTATGAGCATACTGCCGCCACGGATTATAGCTAATCAGAACTTATGGCTAAGAGAGTAAGTAGCAAGCCAATATGGATTTGGATACTTATATATTTCGTCATTATTATGATAGCTTTGGCGATTCATCATACATGGCTGACCACGCATGTAATAGCGTCAGGTGATGATGGATGGAACCCTAACGATATCTACTCTAAGTACGCTTACCCGTGGCCCAGCATATGGCGACCATTCACAGCGTTCGGCAAGCCTAATTTTGTCGGAAATGATATATCACCAATTTTAGCGTTCGGTGGAACCCTTTCCAAGTTGCATATGAGTGGTGAAATAATAACACTCATTATCTTCTATCTTCCAGTAGCCGTGTTTTCAGTTTTATCTCCATGGTTATTAGCTACCGAGCTGAACGTAAATCCATTACTTGCTGTGCTATCCGGACTGGCGTATGCTGGCAACTCTTATATGCTTTTAATTCCAGGCCAGGTCACAGTAGCTGCAGCCGAAGCGCTAGCTCCTCTTGTACTTTTATGCTATATAAGATTGCTAAAAGGTAAACTTATTTACGCTCCGCTATCTGTGCTTGCCCTTAGCTTAGTCGCGGCGTATGAGCTCCGCATCACTTACCTGACGATCGTACTTATAGTTTTAAGGCTAATATTTGAGATTCCTCGATCTATTAAAAACGGCAAAGCAGTTAGCATTGTTTTATATACAGTAATTATAATTTTGGGATTCGCCCTCAGCCAGATGTACTGGATTCTACCTCTGCACTTCTACGCCGGTAATCCAAACCTGCCTATACCGAGCACACCATGGATAGCGTTTATGAACATTGTTAACGGACTTACCGCAGTTAGCCCATGGTGGACTAACGGTGTTCCTATTCAGGGATTTACACCAGTTCCTGTAGCCCCTGTGTATTTGCTTTTGCCGCTATCTATATTTGTAAGCCTTCTGATTTTTAACTCCCTTGATTTAGACCTAGCCTGGCTCATATTCTCTGCCCTATGCGCATCTTTTCTAATTAAGTCAACAAATGCTCCAGCAGGCCAAATATACACTTGGTTGTTCGACCACATCCTAGGTTGGAACCTGTTTAGAGATTCATCACCATTATACTGGATCGTTGCATTGGCCTATTCTGTTCTAATCCCTAAAGTCTTGCTCGAATTGATAAGTATCGCAAAAAAAGCACAAAGTAAGTTAAACATAGGCTTCCCAGCACTAACTGCTGCAAGCATCATATTTTGCTTAGCGTTGTTACTTACAAACTTTATTCCACTTGAAACAGGCCAACTAGGTTACGAGACAGTGTCTTTCAGTATGCCCAGTGCGATGTCGAAGTTCATTACTCTAGAACATACACTTCCAAAGCACCACGTAATTTTGTGGCTAGTCGGATTTGGCTACCTGGCTGAGCCAACAACCAGAGCATATCTTGATCCAGGCACACCAAACCACCCAACACTAGCGCTGTACGGAACACCCTCCTTCAACGATCCCTTCGCTGTAGAATACTGTGACGCAGCCCCTGATATCCCATTTTGCTACTATAGAACCCAGACCATGCGTTACATTGTCAAATTAACTGGTGCTAGCGCAATAGTACTACCATCAGGGCAGAAATTTATACTACAACAGGGATTTCCAAACTACCAAGACATTTATAACAAACTTTACAAGATCAATGTGGCAAATTTTGGTAAGCCAACTGTACTTGGAAATACCAACTTTAGGCTCGCAGTATGGCGCATAAAAAAGCCCTCGCCCTTGGCTATTTATGCTACTAAATCAATATATGTTGTTGGGGCCCCCGCCAGTATGTCCAACTCCATCGCACTTCTCAAATGGACTGCAAACGTCCCAATCGTTTATGAATATGGCAATCGGGACGCCATGGGTGTAGCACTCCGTGCACAAAAGCCACCGCCAGGGAGCGCAATCTTATATCCGGCATCCAGTGGTATGTGCTACGTCATGCCGGACCACAAGTACATTGTGGTAGCAACAGAGAGTGACAGTGCGCTCCATGGTGAAACCTCACTCACTGTCACATATCCCTTGCGCACCCGCCTGCTACCTAGCCGCATAGCTCCTCACTTATATCTATACAAGACACCAACAATAAAGTCCGCATTAGTTAAGTTTAGCTATCCGCCCTCGCTGTTATTACAAGGCTGTATCGTTTATAGTGCTGGTTCTTATAACTTGGTTACTCACCCACACAATTATGCCAGCATATGTCAGCCAAGAATGAATGATTCAAGTTTTTCTGCCACTATAAAATTGCTGGACTGTAGATACAGAAAGATAAAGGGATCTATATTGTATGCCCGCATAGCTTATGATCCAGGCTGGCATCTTAGCGGCAGCTATCCAATTTCCGTGAATGGGCTTTTTCAGGGATTTATATTGTCTTCACACAGGTCGCAAATCTTGTCCATATCCTACGCACCAGACTTTTGGCAGTACCTGGGCGAAAAGCTGTACATCGTGTTTTTACTGATCGACTTATCTACTATACTGTTTATCTTGTTAAGACAGCGGAAACGAATAATCACGGCAGCGCATGAGTCAAGCACTTTGCTAAATCAAACCGAAGAAACCAAACAAATAGATTTGCCATGGCGTTCCAAATGGATGTTTAGCGTAGGAATCTCTAGCGCCATAATAGCATCTATACTGTATTACCTTATTTGGAAAGGCATAATCATTAACTTTGTCATGGGAGGAATAGTAGTTTCAGACGTTGGAGGTGCTTACGCGGATCTTTTCGGCATTTTTATAGGCGCATATCTTGTGGGCATTATCCTAGCAGTCTTCAGTAAGCGCAAAGTACCAGACTAGGAAGACCCTCAAACGAATAGCCTGTTATAAAGTGCCAATGTGATCATTTTAAATTTGGTATTGGAAATTTCAGCACTTTGCCAGGCCATTTCAAAACCAAGTATTTGTAGCGTCTTTATCAATTCTAAGGCCAAATTACTATTGGCAATATGCAGTTCAAGCAGAATGTACTTGACTCGCTGCCAGATCTGCGCTTGATGTAGCCTTACGAGGTCATACTCACAGCCCTCGCAGTCTACCTTTACAATGTCGATTGGTAAGTAAATTGAATCTAACAACTCCTCAATCGATATACTTGTTACTGCAATATCCGAGAAATGGCTTTGAGGAATGAAATACAAGCTACTTGCAATCGACTCTTCAGATTCATGCAAAACGCTTATCCCGCTAGACTCAGCGACAGCAGCCTGTACTACTGTAACTCTTTCGTCAAGCATATTCATGCTTATATTTGTTTTAAGATAACGGCATGCATGGGGTGATGGTTCTACAGCAAGCACCTTAGCATTAGGATATCTAAGCGCAGCTCTAACCGTAAAAGCACCTATATTCGCACCGATATCAATTATAAGCTGTGGGTTTTTTGACCCATCTGGCCACGGCAGAAGATCAAACTGGTAGCAATCTTTTAGATAAACATCATAGAAAGATCCCGGATGTGCTGGTGCGACAAGGGTATGATATGGCCTGCGCATTATAAAAAGGTAATCCTCCTTGTAGCTAAAAACGTGGTTCTTTATATATGTAACTAACACTCTTCTCCAGTTTTGACAAACCACAATCAGCCTAACTGAATCCTTTACCAAGCTCAAGTTCTGTAATCTCATTGCCTTACGTTACTAAGAGATTCCAATATTTGTGTACATAAATATGTATTATTTTTGGGGCACAATTTCAGAGCATAATCTAATGTATCTATGTAGGTATTAACATTACCGGTTGATAAATAGTATTGTGCAAGCGTCAAAGCATAAGCTGCAGCCAAGTTTCTCGAGTTTGCCCCTTGCGACGCTGCCGTGTGTACTGCATCTAGCTCCATGGCTATAGCTGACTTGATATGACCCAAGGAATACTCGGCTTCGGCTGCGTCATTGTACACCCAGGGTTGGTCGTACCCAAATATTATTGCTTTCGAAAGATCTGAGGCCGCTAATTCTTCAAATCCTGCACGCATATATTGTTGTCCCATGTCAGCATAAACCGCCCCTTTATTTACAGGAATACTAGCATTTGCAACAGCTCTAGACCACCAGTTACCTGCGATCTTAATCTGACCTTGCATAAAATATAAGTCACCCATATATAACATTAATTCGTAGTAATAAGGATAACGTCGAAGACCGTATGCCAGCGCATGCAGAGCAGCAGTTGTATAACCCAGTGACTCAAGCCCGTAAGCAACATTATAGTAACCCTGCGGGGAAAGTGATGATAGTCTGAGTGCTAGGTAATAATAGTGAAGGGCTAAACCATTGCTTCCAACATTGACATAAGCGTTAGCTAGTTCTATCAAGACGTTGGGATCTTGCGGATCCGCCCGGTAAGCCTGCTCTAATACTCGAGCTGCCTGTAATTTATTGCCCTGAGATGAAAGGCACTGTGCTTCCCCCAGGATAGCGGTAACATTTTGAGACTCACTTGCAACAAGCCGGCTGTAAAGACTTGCACACTCTCCATAATCGCCACGCGCATAAGCGACAGCTGCTTGTTGGGCCACGACATTAAGCGAATTCTGTCCGCACCCTGTTAGCGTTAAGGAAACAGTAAGTGCCAAAGGCAAAATCAGCGCAATTATAGCTTGCGGATCCTTGTTCATATCAATGGCAAGACGCTTCACTGTAGTCTCCTAACCATATACCCAAAATACCGCATCACATACGCAATATACTCTTGCCTAAATCTAACCGCATAGGTTGACCATCCATATAGATCCTCACAACCCTGCTACATTAAGCATGATCAAATTTTGAATACAAATTGGAGGTACACTGCTGTCATTACACTTTCTTAGTACTTTCAGTTCCTGAATTTCTGTAGGCCATGTATATAACGAGCTTTAATCTGTCTATGACTAATGTAAATCCTCAAATGACAAATATAAGTCTAATTGCTACACTGCATCGCTCGCATAGACGTGAAGAAAATACACATTGTTATATTATATTTTATGTCTGTTCCTAACAAGAGGGAATCACGTTTTTGTGTAGTCTTAAATGAGGTTCAGTCAATGCCATTACCTACGTTCTTGGTTGTCGGCACTGCTCGTGCCGGCACAACAGCACTAACAAATTACTTATCTGCGCATCCACAAATTGGCATGGCTACCGAAAAAGAACCACATTTTTTTTGCGCCAAGTGCATGCAAGGCATGGTCGAAGGCCCAGATATGAAACCGGTTGAATGTATAGACTCCCTTGAAGCATATAAGGGCCTATTCAGTAATTTGACTAACTATTATGCGGTCGGCGAAACATCCGTGTTTTATCTCTACTATCATGAAGCAAGCATAAAAAAAATAAAGCAAATTCTGGGCAACCCTAAAATAGTTATGATTCTGCGAAACCCGTATCAGCGAGCAGTTTCTGCCTATGCGTTTCTATCCAGGTACGGACAGGAAACCCTATCATTCTCAGAAGCTATCAATGCTGAAAGCACACGCATGAAGCTGAAGTACCAACCCATGTGGTATTACAGAGACGTTGGATTATATGCAGCCCAGGTAGAAGCCTTTCTCAATAACTTTTCTAATGTCCATATTGCATGGTTTGACAAACTCGAAAAAAACCCTAGGGCAACTGTCAGCGAAATATACAGGTTTCTAGACGTTGATCCTGATTTTACACCAAAGATAATAAACGCTAAGTACAATACATCAGGCATGCCTAAAACAAAGGCAGTCTATCAGCTTATTGAAAAGTTTTGGAGAACTAATCTTATACAAAGTATCTATAAATACGCCGAAAAGAAACCGGCGGTACAGCATTTACGAACCAAAGTACTAGATATGTTACTGGTAACCCCACGTGTGGATAGAGAAGCAATAAGACTTCTTGCACCCGCATACGAAATAGACATACGTCGACTAGAAAAAGTCGTTAATAAAGATCTGACAAGCTGGACGGAGATGTAACCGGCACGGTTATTATTACATTGTCCGAGCCCTCAGGTAATTAATTTAACGGAGTCCAATTTCCGCTATCGAATATGCATGCAATACTTTTTGAGCAACCTTTACCATATCGCAATTTTCCAAAACCCACTGACGTGCACTGCGTCCGATTCGCGAACGAAGCTGCCTCTCATCGTACAGCAGTTGAAGTGTTGTAGACAAGGCGCTGATATCATCCTTTCCGACAAGCATACCTGTAACTCCATGCTGTAGATATTCTTTTATGCCATCATTATCTGCAGATACTACCACGCACTCATACACCATAGCCTCTGCACATGACATAGACCATGTTTCTGACCTGGACATCGTTAAGAAAACATCTGCATACTGGTAGAATTCCGCCAGTTCACGCCTTGGCACCCATCCAACAAACCTAACCTTTTCTCCAAGGCCAAGTTCCTTTACCATTGTTTGAAGTTTTTCTCGTTCCGGGCCATCGCCCACTAGGGTAAGACGGACATCGCTTTTGTGCTTACTAAACATGTGAAAGCCTTGTATTACCTTATCTACACATTTGCGCTCATTTAGAATTCCCGTGTACAATACTTCAAATTTGCGCCTGCCTGAAGTCTTGAGAACCACATTACCTTTACACTCTATCGCAGGAACAGGAAACGGGATTACTACGATTTTGCTTTTATCAACGCCCCGTTGCTCCACCTTTTCCCTTGACATTTCGCCTGGAACAATAACAACATTAGCATGCCTAAGAAAATAGTTCGACATCATGCGCAATATTCCTTGCACTTTGCTAACCCCGAAACGTAAAAGATCATCCGCTAGCCATGTCAGCCGATCTTTAGTTGCCCAGATAGGAAAAGCAGGGGCAAACTGTTGCTGTATTTGTACCCATCCTACCACGTAAGGTATATCTGCCCTCATGGCAAACAAAAATAACGGGCTGACGGTAACGTCTAAACTATATGGAAGGCAATGATGCAACAGTGAAAACTGGCATGGAAAACCAACACTTAAAGCCTTTCTCGTAAGCTTTGAGTAAAACCGCAACGGCCCCAGGTAAGGGCTTGTATAACATCGGCCAATTTCATAAACAGAAAAGCCAGCAATAGACTGGATATTCGATATGCCTACTATAGAGGCAAATTCGACCTGATGCGGACGAATAATTGAAAGACCACGAATAAGGTCTGTAGCCATCCCGATCTCTGAACCAGCCTCGGGATCCAACATGTAGCCTGAGGGTGCAATTAAATATCTGCTCATGATGTAATCTTAACCATCTAAGCTATATGCTTGATCACTCCCATTATCGCCTACGGAGATCACGGTGACGCGAGCGCAGACCCCATAAGCTAAGGTAAACTAAGACAAACCCTCACTACTTGGAAATCACAACCACCGCCAGAGTCACCATACTTTAATGCATATGCAAATATCTCCTGTTAAGGTTCTTACAATGTATGCCGCATATGCATTTATTTAACTGAAACTACTTTATGGAACATGTCCTTTAGCTGTTGAATAACAGACGGCCAACTGTACTGTTCAGCATTTAGCCTTGCCCGCAAGGCAAGTTTATTGTATGTATCAAAATCGTCCTCCCAAACTCTTTTAAGTTGCACTATCTTGCGCACCATAATGTCTGGATCTAGAGAAACCTTTAACCTTGCTTCACCGCCATAGAGAATCATTTGCATCCCCGGTATATCACTGCCTAAGACAGGAGTGCCGCTAGCTTGAGCCTCTAATGGTGCTAGAGGAAACTCTTCAAAGCGCGAAGGAACCACCAATACATGCGCTTTTGCATACTCATCACGCAACCTATCTCTTGAAGCATAGGTTATGTACGTCACATTTTTATATGTATTTGCTAGCTCCAAAGCATTAATTTCATAGGTACCGCGTCCTATAATGACAACTTTAACAGTACTTTGACACTCCCTGCAGAGTTTACTTACGCATTCAACAAACAGATCGAAACCTTTTTGATACGACAGCGACCCGACAAAAAGCACCGTAAACAATCCCCCTTTTTGCCCAGGCTTAAAATAATGTGCATCAACACCGTTAGGTATTAGATAAATGTTTTTGTAATTCATTCTGATCAATAAATCAAACGTGGCAGTGTTCACCACGTGATGTGCATCAAAGCACTTACTAACCCATCTATTTATAATCCTATGGTACGACTGTCGAAGGAACCCGCCGTATCCTGGAAACAATCCCTGATATGCGCTTATAACTTTCTTTCCAGCAAGTCTCGCAAGTACCGCAATTAGCACCTCATGGAGTGCGAACGCATTATTAAAATAGACAACGTCACATTTTTTTATGCCACGCCACAACGCAATAACACCCTCTACCTTAGGTAATATCAACGATCCGACTTTAACCACAGGAATTTCGATAAGCTCTATGCCATGACTAATTATCTTTTGCTTTATCTCGGGGTTCCTGATATCGCCTTCCTGCGTAGTAATCACGCTTACATCTATGTCGACCTCCACGGTAAGTCGCGTACAAACCTCGCTTAGCCATATTTCGACACCACCAGCATGCGAAAGGTTCAACACGCTATAGAAAAGAACTCTCAAAGCCGTAACACCCTCACTCAAATATTTAATGCAATTTTATACGTTTAATTGCATGTCTTACGCCTTCTATCCAAACCAACAACCGATAATAACAGCTATTAGTAAACTACTGAAGTACAGAAATAAAGTGGCTGTGGGAACGGCAAGTAATTGCCAGTGTGACACTACGTTTGTTGTCTCTCATCTGCTAACGCCCCATACAGTATTTGTTCTTCTCTTTCAACCGCCTGTTCCCACGTTGGCCCAACCCTATACATCATACATTGTATAGATAACTCTTTCCTAGTTTTGTCATCCAGACGCAGGCACTTTGCCAAAGCATCCGACAATGCTTTTCTATCGCCGAGTGGAACAAGATGCAGGCATGGATGAGAGTTCAAATCATTAAAGGCGGGAAGGTCATAGACAACACAGACAGTGCCAATGGAAAGTGCTTCTCTCAATGCCAAGCCGAAGTGCTCTATATAAGAAGGCGCTATATAAATTAAAGCATTGCATAAAAGTGTAAACTTTTCCTCATCAGAGACAGCCCCAAGTATTTCCACGTAATTCCTCAAGTCGTATCTTCTCACCAATTGCTCAAGCCTCTTTTTATCACTTATGTGTACATGACCTGCAATTTTAAGTTTTACATTTGCTTGCCAAGCCTTAGAAGTGTAATAGGCAAAAAGGGCATCTTCATAACCTTTTTCACGTGTCACACGGCCCAAAAACAGTATAAAGCGTTCTTTCAGTGATCCTCCAACACCGTACTTTGTCGTTTCTACCCCGTTCAACCCAACCTCAACATGTGCCCTACCTTCGAGCGAACGAACCAATGGATCAACAGCTGCTGGGTTTACAACCACAACACTCCTAGCGTGCCTGTATATGTGTTTTCTCAGCTTATGAATGCTCGCCTCCTTCGACCGCCACTCGATGATTGTTTGTGGCACAACAACCAATGGAAGTTTATAGAGTAAACATGCAACATACGCAGGATACAACGCAGGCCCAAGTTCGCCACATGGAACATAAATGATCTCAGGACGGAATGAAGAAATACATTGGCATGTACGAAACAAAATGTTATTCATCATTGCAATAGCATATATAGCACGTAATATAAAGTTCTCTGGAATAGGTGAAAACACCTGTGGTATTTCATGAACCTCACAGTTAACTGCCGGTTGCATGATTGCAGGAAACGCATCGACTAAGCATATTCTGTGTCCCTTTTTGGCAAGGCCAGCCAGTATTTTACTTGCTCTTTTGTACCCACCAACATAAGTAGAAGCATCTTCAATGCCACTATGCCAATTTACAGCCAAGATCTTCATAAGACAAGGTAATAGAGATGCGTGACAGAGCCAACTATTTCAAATAAACAATACCAATGGCTATCATAGTTAATCTCTTACTATTTTTCTTAAATATGCCATACCTAAATACCTACCGTGTCTTTCCCATACTGTGTAGAACCCTAAACTTTGCAAAGTCGAAAGCATTTCGTGGACCTTCGCATCACCCAGAATAATCGTGTGGTACTCAAATATAATCGCTCGTACCGCTTCAAATAATCTCGGGTTTGATCCTACGATGATGTCGTATTCAGCCCCTTCACAATCTAGCTTTAATAGCTCTATTGGTCCTCCAACCCTATCAACTACAGTCTTTAGGGAAACGCTTTTTACCTTAACCGGTACTGCATCAAGCTTTTGTTGATAAATCGACGAAAAGACCGACGAAGAACCTCCAGCCCAAAATGTAATCCAACCATCACTATCTGTTACGGCTTCGCAAAAAATCTTAACTTTATCCCCAAGATTGTTAGCTTTAATATTTTGCTCTAAAAAGTATAATGCCCCCTCGGAGGGCTCATAGAGCACAAATTGAAGATCAGGCCGTAATTCGTTAAGTGCAAGTGAAAATGCTCCAACATTTGCACCAACGTCAATTACGGTACCACCAAAGGATAGGGTTTTAGCAAGCAACATAAAATTATATTCATCATATATAAGGCACTGTTTAACACCTGCAGTTGCTTCAATAGATGAACCGCATAAGACAACGGAGCCTTTTCGGGTTTTAACCAAAAAAGGTTTTTCATCACTTACATTTAGCCGCATCCGTATAATACCTGCCAACACTTCTGGCCAGTTGGAGCATTCCCTTACAACCGCATATACTGCCCTAATATACTCCAACAGATACATTACCTTATGCTCGCAAGATCTTGTTCAAGCTGTGATCGGAGAGACGAATTCCCAGGTGGAAGCAAACTTAACCCTTGCCTAAAGCTATTTGCTGCATCTGCGGCATCATGCATCGCTAGATAATCTCTCCCAAGTTGATCAAGATATCCAGCTGCTGTTGGATAGCAACTTTTACCGGAATCAATGCAAAGTCTCACAGCTTTGTTGTACGATGATGCAGCCTGTTCAAAGTTTCCATCTGCTTGCTCCGCCTGGCCAAGTTGATCGTAGTAAGTCGCATTATTTGGCTCAAGCGTAACAGCTTGCTCAAAGTCCTTGACTGCTTGTGCGTTAAGCCCCTTATTTAATTCATTTTGCCCCCTGTCATCATATATGCTAGCTTGGTCGGGAGGATTACTCGCTACTTTAAGTGCCTTGCCCCACCACAAAAGCGCCTGGTTCCAATTGTGAAGTGCTACATACAAATCCGCTTTGTACTGATAAAGAGCATAGTAACTATAATATTTTGATATGCCAGCATCAACTGCATTCATCGCGCTGCTATACTCCTGAATAGCGCCAAGCCCTTGAGCAATTGATAGATATTGCTCCGGGGTTACATTACTAAGTTTGAGTGCTTTTTCATAATAATCCGATTCATTTGTTGAGTTCCCTAGCTGCTGCCAAAGCGCTGCCAGTTGTATATACAGCGGCACATTTGTAGGACTCAACTTTATTGCTTTTTCTAAATCCGATATAGCAGCACTTGTATCGCCTTCTGCGTTGTAGCAGCCCGCCCGCTGCACATACGCGTTTACAAAACTAGGCTGCTGTGAAATCACCTGCGAAAGTACACTTATACACTGTGAATAATCACCCCTACCATAAGCAACGGCTGCCTGCTGCATAAGAGCAGAAACATCATTTGACTGCCCACATGATGAAACTATTAGAGCAATAAAAGCTATTCCCAAGATAGATAACTTCTTTATCATGAGATAAGTCCCCTCCCAAATAATGTACACACTGGTAACATTTTACACATAAACATTCAGCCATAAACTAAATCTCCTTGTGAACGGAATCTGTGACGGAAGAATATAACCTGCAAAAGATGACAGGATTACAAACGTAGTTTTATAGATTTCGGTTATGTAGCTCTAGAACTGCACTGCCGTGCAAGTATCTTGGAATGTACATACAGAACCCCCAATCCCACCTGGTGAGGGCAAAGACTGCGGGTCTATAAAAAAGCCATTAAGACTTATGTGAGCTCCTGATCCAGAAGCTCCTGCTATATAGAAATAGGCGAACCCCTCCACTGGAGCACTAAATGAAAATCCTGATACCAACGGTACTAGGACTACCTTCCCAATAAAGTTAGAAAGCATGGAAGCGTCAACTTCTCGTACACCAGGATCTACATTGACTGCACATGTCACATTGGGAAGTGAGCATATTTGTGATCCTAGACTTCCTATTATGTCAGGCATGCCAGGGCATGGGTTTTGCAAAGCAAGCCACGCCATTGTAACGTTGTTTCCTTCCGAGCCAAGACACTGAAGCCGTGACCAATTAAACGAAGCATTTTGATTTGCAGGGACATTCAAACTCCAGCTTGGAATACTTGATGGTGGATTGTATACCGAATAGTGGGGTGCTGCATTATACACGGAAAGATAAAAAACTGCAGGAAACAAATACATGCCATTTTGCCAGGTTGATGGATTTGATGAAGCTGGACCGACACTTGTGCATACTTCTCCGTTATAACTACAGCTTGGCAGAGGAAAAGAGCCCATGAGAGCATACCCAGCCTGTGGGTTGCTTAGAACCCCTGCAAGATCCTCCATACGGTATGCTGCTTTCCCCCTTGCCACAAAATATTTAACTCCAAAAATTCGGCTAAAAAATGCAGGTGATTTTGTAACTGAGTAGACCCTTATACCTACTACACCAGGCAGAGCGTACAAAGGTTCATACGAAGCTCCGAGAGAGCCTACGGGTACAAGGTCGTTTCCGTTTCCATCCACATACCATGCTCCAGTTTGTCCTTTTACTGCCTGATCTGGAAGAACAACATTACCACCGTTATCAGGTACGTTTTGGCTCGGAGCACACCCTGAAAGAGGGCCAGTTAAATACGACTGATACAGTGATGAAGAAGCATAAAGCTCTACAATACACAGAAGAGTAAGATCAGACGCATTTGGATGACTCACCCAATACCGAACAGCTGCACTTGCTGCTGCTTCTGCAGCGTTCTGCTGGACCTGCTGCTCGTAGTAAAAGTATCCGAGATCTGTTGCCATACCGCTTACCCCTATAAGACCTACCATCGCAAGCGCTGCAGGAGGTAATATCTGCCCTTTGGAGTATCCTAATCTTGGCCACCATGCAATTAGCCTTAACATTTTACACCTACCCCGAGTCAATAGTTGCTGATGATTCAATCGAAATCCCATTTGGAACAATTTCCGAAATAAAAGGTGTCACAGGCTCAAAGCTGTATGTGACTTGTACGCTTACAGGCGTCTTGGGGTAATCACACTGCGCACCTGATGGCGGATTTGCAGTTATAGATATTCTATTCATACTTAAGGTCCAGCCCTGAGATTCAAAAAGCGAATACAGCTGAGACAAGTTATAATAATTGGAACTTTCGTAAACACAGTGTATGCTTGCATAATATGCAAGCCGCCTAGCCCCACTGGCTAGCGCATTATAGGCATACACAGCTCTGGTCAAATCCAGAATACCGAACACAAGCATAAAAAGCGCCACCGAGCCTAGGGCAAACTCCACAATCGCAGCTCCCGTTTCACTGCTAGCAGGGCGCACCATTTGCACCAGCTGAAGCACTGTACCCGGCAATCGTACCAGAAATATCAATCGTGCCTACAATCTCACTTGCAAGCGCACCACTAGGTGGGAAATAAATACTTACAGCATTAACCTCGATTGCATCCTGATAGCTGACTGTCTGATTGAAGGTAACGATAGCAACGTTATTCACATTAACTACCTGGTTTTCGCCCTGTGGTACTAAGACACTTACACCGTCTACCGTTATCGAAGATACCGACGAGCTACTGCTAAACGAATCTGAACCATTCGAATAGGTCGATGATGCTTGCGAGCTTACTCCATTTACATCAACAAGATCAGAGCCACCGGGGCCTGCACCAGGAAGAAGACTAACCTGCACACCTTGAGAAGCGGAGTTAACAGAAAAGTTTGCTCCATTTGTTTGCTCTGACTGAGCAGTTGTACTTAAGACCTGTGGAATTTCCCCACTCAAAACTGTCTGGCTATTATTTCCGCCGGCAGACGCAAGCGGTCCCGCAGAAATGAGCACCTGATCTGGAATACGTGTCCCGTTAACCACAAGATCTGAGGTCGCAACAGCATACGAGAGCCCCTCATAGCCAGCTTGATCAAGCACTTGGGATTGCGTGTTACAAGACGAACTTTGTTGTGCTGTTTCTGGCGCACTTTGCGCTGTTGCAGTAGCCGAAACACTGGTTGGAGGTGCAAGGCCAGATAAAAGTGGAGTTAGATAATGGAATGGAACAGAGACTTTCACAGTTGCGATGTAATATCCAAACCCATCAGGTCCACTTAAAGATGCTGTTATGTCGCTGCAGGATATGTCAACTGGAGATCCTTGAGCTTCTTTTTCTACAGTTGCAATAGTACCTCCAAAAGATGGGCTACATGGTGACGGCACACTTTCATCAGATGGATTTTGCGCTAAATATCTTGCACCCTGCCTTGCCGCATCGCTCACAGTTATTTGATAGGCAAACAGTCGGCCAAAATCGAGTGCTACCCCTGCTATCATCAAAAGAACAGGTAAGACCAATACAAGCTCAGCGAGGCCCTGGCCACCGTGTCCTTCAAACAGCCTAAATAAGCCTGGTATCACATCAAGCGCCACTTCTTTGCATTAATAATCCTTAAGGTTTCAAGACCAAGCTACCAACTGGGTGTAAACAAACGGTTATGCAAGCGTGAAACGTTGTTAATACGGCAAATCACCAAGTTCGACTGTTGTAACATGCAAAACCAAAACTAAAATGATAGTAGCGATATGGGCAGAACCAGACTTGTAATGCTTAGCTGGAGGGGCCCAACCCACCCAGATAGAGGTGGGGCAGAAGCCTATACAGAGGAGGTGCTAGCACGCCTTGCCCAAATAGGCGACTTTGATATTTTTTGGTACTCCTCAACTCATAATGCCGAAATGCCTCAAGAGTTACACGGTATTCGCCTAATCTACGGTGCAAGGTGGCCAAAGGTTTATATATCAGGCCACAACTGGCTTAGGCAACACCACAGAGAGTTTGACCTCGTAATCGATCAGATAAATACCTTTGGATTTTTATCCCCAATTGTTACCAAAAGATCAATTGCGCTTATTCATCAGCCGGCTCTAGATGTATGGGATTTTGAGGTTCGGTTCCCTGGTAATCTTTTTGGTAAACTCGCTGAGAGAGCATTTCTGTCAGCATACAAACGCACGCCATTTATAGCTGTTAGCAACGATACGATAAAGTCGCTGCGGAATCTTGGATGGGAAGGTCAATCTTTCCTTGCACCGAATGGTATAAGAGTATCTGATACCACCTATCAGAAAACCAAAAACCCTAGCATTGCATTTTTAGGACGCTTTTCTGCAAAAGCAAAGAGAATAGAGCATGCAATTGACATATTTAAGAGGGCAAGGCAATCACATCCCAGTCTTGAGCTCTACCTTATAGGCCGCGGTAATATTGAAAGACAATATTCATCCATTGATGGAATAAAAATCTATGCAAACGTAGACAACCAAACGCGTGATGAGGTCTTGGGTAAAGCCTGGTGCTGCCTTGCTACATCGGTAAGAGAGGGCTATGGACGCATGGTACTTGAAGCCGCCGCGGTGGGCACAGTAACTATAGCCTACAATACGCCTGGACTAGGAGAGGCTGTCAGCGATAACTTTGGCATACTAGTGCCAGAAGACCCTATCATTGCTAGCGAAGTAGTTTCCTCTTTACTTTCACAGCCACAAAAGCTATTCATGCTTGGGCAAAAAGCAAAAGAAAACGTTTCGCGATTATCTTGGGATCTTACTCTCAACAACTTTCTAGGCGCTATAGAGCTCGCTTTAACAAAAAACTAAGCTCCGGCAGAATGTGAGTCTCTTAGCAACTCTGCCTGCTCAGATGGGTTCCCGCCATGATCATCATGCTCTCTTTGTTTTCCTGCAATGCGGTATATGGTCAAGGCGAATGCAAGATACACAATATAAGCTAAGAGCTGCAGTTGAGTCGGACTACTTGAGTACCCAAAGAGTACGTGTAGTATATCGCCAGTTGCTGTTTTGGTACTAAGTAGGGCTTCAGTATTCCAAAGATGCCCATACAACACCGGTAACCATCCAAGGCTTTGGAAGTTTTGAACCGCATTAGTTATAAGCCCCGCCCCAAAAAGCATAAGCAGTAGGCTTACGGTATTGAAGAAAATTCTGAAATTTAGATGCCTGCCAAACTGATAAACACCTATTGAGATCACCATAGATAGCGCGAATCCGAGCACCGCGCCACCAAAAACATCTAGTCCCGATGAAGAATATATTAGTGCCAATGTAAACACAGCAGTTTCAAGACCTTCCCTACCAACTGACTGAAAAGCAAGTAACGACAATCCAAACCTTGTTCTGCCTGAAAGCACATTCTGTACCGACTTTCTCAGATCAATAGCCATAGTCCGACTATGCCCACGCATCCAATAAGTCATATACGCGAGAATAACGGCAGCTACTATATACGTGCAGCCCTCAAAAACTGTCTGCACAAACGAACCTTCATAGTTTTTGATAAGAGCATAAACAACAAACGCCCCACCAAATGCCATGAGAACAGCCGCACCTACACCAATGTAAATGTCACGAAAATGCTTTCGTTGCCCTATCTGCGCAAGATAGGACAGAACTATGGCCACTATTGTGCTGGCTTCAACACCTTCTCGAAGAAATATCACAAAAGCAGGTATCACTTTTTATTCACCAAACAGTTTATATAATAGCAAAGTATGCCTTGTGCACGTGGTCAAAGCGGTCAATACCTTAATGATCGGAAGAAGATGTATCCTGATCTCCGTGATTTTGTTGTGGCGATTCAGGATGTGAGTTGGAGTGGTCGCTAGGCGGGCTGAGCTGCTCACTAGAGCCACCTTCACCGGTACTTGGTCGAGCTTGTTCGCCGGGAGAGGTTGGCATAGTTTGTGATTTCCGCTCTACGCCACTTGAGCTTTGCTCCTTTTCGCTAGGCGTAGTATACTCTGGCCTGCCATTCTCAGACTGCTTTTCAAGCTGCTGCGTCTCATCCTCAAGCTCCTTTATCACCTTGGGAGGCGCTGATTTTGCATCGGGAAGATATGTCTTTATATCCTGTAGCACCCCTTTTATATAAAGCGGCCTATTTTTGCTACTTATTTGTCTAAGCTCTGACAACCTTTGTTTAGCTAGATAAACAGCTATTTGTGCTCGAATACTTGAATTTGGTGCGAGTGCAAGAGCTGCATTTTCTGCTCCCACTTTGAGCCCATAAAGAGCACTACCCGGCAAGGCCATAGCAGCTGCAAAAGATGTACCGGTTAGCCCTGCAACCAAAGCAGCAGCACTTCCTGCTCCTACCGCCTTCATTAAAAACGCATGCCTTCTAGAAGCTAAATAAGCCTGCCTTGCCGCTTCAACCTCGTGCCTATACATTGCAAGCCTTTGCGGTGTAACCGTAACAGGCCGTGAATGCTCAACAACAAGATTTTGCTTTAGCCACTCAGCTGCGCGGCCCTCTTCTTCAGTAGTTATATTGCGCCGTTGCCAGAAGAAGATGTTCATTCCAGCTCAACACCCAGCTTTCTTATTATCTTCGCAAGCGAAGCCAACGCCCTGTGCTGCAAAGCATATATAGCATCTTTGCTCTTACCCATAACTGCAGCAATTTCAGATGGGTCAAGTCCATCTCCGAACCTAAGAATAAGCAACTGCCTTTGCTCAGGAGTTAGCTCCAGTAAGGCCAACCTTGCCTGCTCGCTGAAAAGGCGCTGCATAGCTATTTCCTCTGGCTCAAACATCTTCGGATCAGCCCTAAAGTTTACAGAAAGCTCTTCTGAGCTTTGCATTCTTCTAAAGTAATCAATAACGGTGTTTTTCGCTATCGTAAAAAGCCATGCTTTAAGGCCTCCATCCCTATATTTAAATGAAGATATAGATTTAAGCATTTTTACAAATACCTCGTGCGTAAGATCCTCTGCGTCCTCGTATCTCTGCACACGTGCACTTATATACCTGAATATGGCATCGTAGTAGGTGATGTAAATTTGCTCCAACGCACTCTGGTCAAAACGCCTCGCCCTGTCGATAAGATGGCGTTCGTCGCCTTCCTTGTCTGCCACGTTTGTCCTATTCTATCCACAATAACTAAAACGTAAAAACTATATCAATCTGACGTCACTTTAATGCTTTAACAAAATATTTTCACTCAAGCTGTCTATAAAACCCAAGTATCTCGCAGTTTTTCTGCCTGCTTTGTTTAAAATTCACACCCTCCACGCAAACACTTTTATAACAATTTGCACACTAAAACATGTAAATGGTAAACCCACAAAATCCAAACAGTCTGTAAAATAATCTGACTAGCCCAACTGATTGATACACAAAAAACCTTTATGCAAGCGTGGCGTTAAGCGCGCGGTATCATTTTTGCCCCAACCAGGACAACACAAAATACAACAAACCGTAAGTTGCACAGGTACTTTAGCAAGACAACAGTGTCAAGTATACGTCTGAAGATTTCTCTTGGATAAGATAGGGCCAAAATATAAAATGATCAAGACGTTTTTGAGTAGGACGCCAGCTTCGATTCGACAGTTTCTTCAAAGCCGTCCTTTGAAAACCCAAGTGGTGACGCGGTAACCCTGTGCATATAGACCATAGTAGCAACTCTTCTTACATGGTCTATTGACACATGTTTTTCTCCCTCGTATGCAGCCAACGCCTGAGCAGCCCTAGCGCAGACAAGGTCACCTCGGTGCCCATCCACATCAAGTTCTACGCTTAAACGAGCAATATGGGCCAGTACATTTCTTGGGATTTGAACATTGTTAAGATCTTCTACCGCTTTTTGGACTTTTGATTTGATTTCCTCTTCTTCCTTAGCAAATCGGTTTACCAGATGCTCAGGATCTTCTTCAAATTCCCCGCGCCTTACTACTATCTCTACTCTTTGGTCGACATCTTTTATTGTCTGTACATCAACACATAGGCCAAACCTATCCAGCAGCTGTGGACGTATCTCGCCTTCCTCCGGAGTCATAGTACCTACTAGTAT